>Ga0302308_10000425_pt1 | contig 36978 bp, 34 predicted proteins | sample III_Palsa_E3_3_FD_200531 | JGI IMG/M metagenome (GOLD analysis project Ga0302308, IMG submission 200531) | Peat permafrost microbial communities from Stordalen Mire near Abisko, Sweden - III_Palsa_E3_3 | ecosystem: Environmental > Terrestrial > Soil > Palsa > Peat permafrost | place: Sweden...
ACCTGGGCGAGGTTCTTTCTCTCGTCGGGCTCGCTGTAGAGGACGTGCAGGATCACGGCGGTGAAGAAGTCCGTGGCGCTCTGGTCCCAGAAGTTCAGATCGCCCGCCTTGCGCCCCAAGGGGTCCACGAGGATGCCGACGACGTTCTGGATGTCGGCGATCTCCATGACGCCTTTGCGGACCTCGAACAGCGGGTTCCAGCGCACAGTGTTGGGGTCGGTCGGCGCGAAATAGAAGACGTGGCTGAAGCTCTTCCGATGGTCGGCGGTGATGTGCCAGAGCTCGCCCTTGCGGTCGTAGACGAAGGCGCTATGCGGCCAGGAAATCAGGGTCGGGACCACATGGCCGGCCCCCTTCCCGCTCCGAGAGGCCCCGACGATTATGGCGTGCTCGACGCCGCTATAAGTCAGGTAGCGGCCGGCGAACCGGCCCAGAACCCGGCCCATGATCTTCCCCTTTGGATCGACTAGTTTGGCCCGCTCGACGTCACCGAGCTGCGCCCAGGCCTCGGCGCCAAAGGCGGGCGGATCGCGCCGGATCCGCCGCGTGACGCCGATGGCGACCATGATCGGCAGGAAGGCCGCGAGCAGGCCCCAGAGGCTCGCCTGGTCAAAGGCTTTGGGATAGAGGCCGGCGTAGCGGCCATACCACCCCAGGATCGCCCAGGGCGGGTAGATCCGCACCCGACCAAGGTCGAGAAGTCCGCCGCCAAATTCCCGCGGGTAGTGGAAGGCGGCAGCCAGTTCCTGGCTGGCCGCGACAAGCCCCGCCAGGACGGCCAGGACGGCAAAGGGAGCGATGAGACGGGCGCGCTTGCTGACGGTCACGGGGAAGGCTCCTAGCGGCCTGGAAACAGGGATCGGACGATCCCGCGCCCCTGCCCCCGGTTCAGCCGCTCGATGGCCTCCTGGCGGGCCGGCGCGGGGTAGCGGGCGATCGCCGCTCGGGCCGGGGCGCCGACGTCACGAATAAACCGGGTGGCGTCGGGGGAATGGCTCGGGACCCGCAGGCCGCGCTGGCCCAGCTCCTGGGCCACCACCAAGTCCTGCAGGGTCCGTGTGGCGCCCTCGATCCGGCGATCGATCCGCTTGATCTTGCGCACCAGCGTCCGCCGCTTGCGGGCGGCCTCGGCCGCTTGGTCGAGACCCGGTTGGCGGCGCGCCGCAATCACCGTCTGGCCGGCGGGCGAGCGCAGCCAGGCCTGTCTGATCTCGAGGCGCAGATCACTGCGACGCACCTCGGCGCGTGCCCGGGCCAGGGCGTTCAGCTCGGCGTGTTTGGCCCAGATCATCCGGGCGGGATTGCGGATCCAGGCCGCCAGCTGCAGCCGCCGCTCGCGCGTCCTGGCCACCCGGTTTTCGACCACTTGGAAGCGCAGGCGCGCGCGAGCCCGCGCCGCCACTTCGTCCGCCAGCAGCGCCTTTTCGATCTGCCGCGAACTGGGCGTCCGGGGCGCCAACAGGGCCAACCGTTCAGCCTCCCAGGCCGCCCGCTCCGTCATCAATCCCTCCCGGACTTTGGCGGCCTCTGAAACCAGTTGGCCGATCGGCGCCTCGACCACGGGGGCGGCCGCCGCCAGTCGGTCCGAGGTGGCGGAATAGTCATGCCGAAGCCGGCTGGCGGCGTCGTTGCGGACCCGAACATCGCGGTTGCGCTCGCCCCGATCCGTCGGGCGGTTTCGACGCTCCATCGCCGTCGCGGCAGGCCCCATGTGTTCGGTTGGCATGCGGTCGATGCCCTGCTCGGCGAGGCTCAACGGACTGACCTGCGGCGCTCCCGGCCCAAGGTGATGGCGCAGGTGTTCGTTCTGGATCTTGGCCCAGCCCATCCGCCATTCGCGGACCTGTTCGGGCGTGCGCCAGGACCGGTCCTTCTTCTGAAAACCGTCAGGTCCAACGGCGCGGGTCGTGACCAGGATGTGAGCGTGGAAATTGCGGTGATCGCCGTGTTTGCCCGGCTGATGCAGGGCGATGTCGGCGATCATTCCGCGAGCCACGATATGCTCAGCGACGAAGTGCCGGACCAACATCTGGCGCTGATGCGCATCCAGTTCGTGCGGCAAGGAGAGCAGCAACTCCCTCGCGGGGACGGCGTCCTTGCGGCCCTCCGCCTTCTCCGCCGCGTTCCACAAGGTCTGGCGATCGTGGAAGGCCGCCGGCGCGGTCTGCGGCGCCATGATCGCGGCATATTCTACGTCGTCCTTGGCTGCGAAATCGAACTCCATCGCCAGCCGCTCATCGATCAGATGCGACCCCGAACGATACGCGGCGGCGGCCACGGCGGATCGGCCGGCGGCGCGCTGGATGGTTTGAACTGCTAGTCGATACTGTGCCATCCAGCCTCACTTTGACCGCCCGTGCGGTCGGATCGCTAAGGGCCCAGGCCCTTGGCTCAAACCCCAGGCCGACGCAGGCCGGTGCGGGGTTTAAGGGTGTCGGACGGAGTCTGACCGCGGCCGTCGATGGGCGTAGCCCACGCGACGGGTAACTGCGCCATTGTCCTCAACTTACCTTGCCGACCACAATGGACCATGACGGGCCATAATGATAGGAAAAGCACACGAGGGGCCAAAATGGCCGCCTGATGCCGGAGGCGACAGTGGTGGACAAGCGGAAACGCAATGCCAGGCCGTCACGATACAAGCCGCGAACCGAGTTGCAAAAGCAGCGGCGCAAGGACCTTTGGCTGGCGCGCTCAGAGGATCGAAAAACCCGCCGAAACGGCGAGACCGAGGCCGATCTGCGGGCGAGACTGCAAGCCCTGGAGAAGGCCCTGCGCGACCACGGTCACGATGGCGTCCATGCTCGCCGCCACAGCCGACCGCTTGAAGAGATCACCGACGACGCCGAACGGTTCTCAATCCTGAAGGCCAGGGTCGAGCGGTTGGAGGCGCTGTGGTCGATCGATCGACGAAAGCGCGAGACCCGCGGCAAGATCATCATCGGCGGCGCGCTTCTCGCCGAACTGATCGATGCGGCGGCGAGCGGGGATCCCAGTCTCCTGGCCTCCGTCCTCGACATCCTGGATCGCCGCGTGGAAACCGTCCGGGATCGCTTGACCGTGCGCGAATTGCTGGGCGATGCGCCCCTCCCCTTGCGCCCCGGCGGCGACCTAAAGGACGGTCTCGAGGACGCCCTGAAGGCGGCCGGTGAAACGACGCCAGACTTCGACGCCCTGGTCCAGTCGGCCATGGCGGAAGAGACGGCGATTGCGCCCTCGGACTTCGATCCTGACTACGCTGATCTTGACGCGGATTGGGCGGCGCGGGCCTAAAAGGGCTGAGCGCTGACCAGGCCATCACGGCCGACGAAAAGAGCGCGCGAGGGATCGCCGGCTGAGGGCTGAGGGGGCGCCGGGTCAGCCGTGGTTCCACCTGGCGTTTGGGGCTCATCGGAGGACGGCCGGCTCCGATTTTCGCCGACGAACAAGAGCCCATGGCTCGGTCGGTTGACCCGGCCCTGTGGCCCGGCCCCGGCTGTTCGAGCGCCCTGCGCGCCCCGGCTGGCTTCCACATAAAAGCTATGGGCGCCGATCACCGCCGAAGGGGTCGCGCCGCCGAAGTTCACCAGCCCGGACGGAACGCTCCCCGCGCGCGCTCGACTGGCGACGATGGCCGGGTTCTGGAAGAACCGCGCGCCACCGGTGAGGTCGGGAAGTCGACCTTCGAGGGCCAGGTTCAAGATGGTGTCGACCCGAGCCTGGGCGGCCGCTGAAACAGCCGGAAGATTGCGCCAATCCCCGCCCGCTCGCATGACAGGCTCGAACTGCGATCGGGCGTTCAGAACGCCGTCGACTGTGGACCCCCAACGTCCGTCCGCCAGTCGGTTGAGGATGGTGTAGACCACGGCCGCCAGGCCGGAATCGCCCTGGTTGCCCGCTTCGGCGAAGGTCACGCGAGCTATGGCGTCCCGGGCCTCGGCTGACATCCATGGGACTTTGTGATCACCCCCGGATGCCCGCGGCGGCGACGCTGGCCCGCTGGCGATGGGCGGGCAGGTCACCCCGGGCGGCAAGGGCTGGATCGCTTCTCCGCGAGCCAGCAGCAGGCATAGGCCCGCGAGAGCGGCGGGGTCCATCAGAACCCTCCCAGGAATAGCGGGGCGACCCATCGGTACGAGCCCAAGACATCGGTGCGATGGACCGGCCCGTAGTATCGACTGTCGAAGCTGTTCGGCACGCGGGCGGAGAAGACGAAGAGCTCGTCCTGGGCCATCCGGCGGCACCCTTGCCAGCGCGGAAGCGCCCTCCCCTGCCGGTCTCGCGTCGCGATCGGCGCCATCGCCCGTCCATTGATGATCAGCTCACCGTCATTCGTGCAAACCCTGTCACCCGGTCCCGCGGCGACCGCCTTGAGCAAGGGCCGATGATGCAGATAGGCCATGCTCAGATCGGCATAGGGAAACGCAGCGGACGGCGTCCTAAAGGCGATGATCGACCCGACGCCAAGATCATGACCAGCCCGCACATAGAGGCCAGGCGGCTCGCTGGGTGAGCGGTTCAACAGGAGGGTCGGTTTGACGGCGGCCAGCGCCCCAATCACCGTGATGAGGGCGGCCGCTATGATCCAGACGCTGGATCTCGGAGCGCGGCCACGAGGGGCGAGCGAGTTGACGGCGGCGACCATGAGCGACCTCCAGACGACCTGTCGGTGATCTAGGCGCATATGGGCCAAAATAGCAACTTTGGCGCATTTCGCGCCGTGAATTGGCTGCGCCAAGCGGCCGCTCACGGGCATTCGCTTCTGCGGCGCGAGCGGGCTTATCGCGTTTGGAGATGGGTGCGGACGTTCTGCGCCTTCCAGGCCAACATGGGCATGGCGGCGACACGCGCCTTGACCGCGTCAGACGCCGCCAAACCGGATGGATCGACCTCGCCTGCATCGAGCAGGCGATCCAGGAACGCCGCTTCGCCAACGGTTCGTTCGAAGAGCGGCGCCAAGCCGGCGCGGCAAATGGCGACCGAGTGGGCGATCCAGCGGTCCACGCCGCCGGCGGCCTCGAAAAAGTCTTGGGGCAGGCAGATGGCGAGCTTCTGTCTCAGCTCCCGAGGATCGCCGCCGATGTCGTCCAGGCTGGCCTCGCGCCAGTCCCGGCGGCCGGCCGCGCCCCACGCCAGAACGCCGACCCGAACCAGACTCCAGTCGAGGGTTTGTGTCTCCAGGATACGGCGCGCATCGAAGAGGTCGCGCGCCGCCCTGCGATCGAGCAAGGCGACCAGCTTTCCCGCCACCACCTCGTGCAGGTCGAGCACGGCAATCCCTGTGGCCGACACGCCGCCGAGCGGCGTGGACGTCATGGTCTGGACGCCGAACAGCGGCCCTCGGGCCATGTAGTTGAGGTCGACTTCGATGCTCGCGCCGCCGCCCAGCGCAGAGCTGTAGCGCGCCACCCATTTGCCGCCCGCATGGCCCGGCGGTTGACGCCGGACCTGGTATCCCTGGGCCTCCAGGAGGCGCAGTAGGGCCTCATCGACCAACGGTCGGTCGGCCTCCATGGCCGCCCGGTCCACGGCCCCGACATAGTTCAGGTCGATGTCCACGGAGAGGCGGTCCAGGCGCAGGTGGAACACGTTCAGCGCGGTCCCGCCCTTCAGCGCGACCCGGCTCTTCAGGTCGCGGTCCTCGGCGATCGCCTGCAGCACGTCGAGGAGGCGCAGGACCTTTTCCAAGGTCGCCGCCGGCAGCCGCGTTTCGGCGGCGATGCGCTGCAGAGTCTGAGCGGAGGGGGCCGACATCAGAGACCTTCGAACCGTTGGTCTACGAAGGCGCGGGGCAGTATCACGCCCCAACCCGGCGCGGCCTGCCCCTGCCCTACCGTCGCGCCCAGGGCGTAGCGGTTTTGGCGCGGCGCCAGCTTATGGATCGCCTCAAGCGCGGTGTCCGGGACACGCAGGTGCTCGCGGTGCGATTCCAGCCACCAGCCCGCCGCGCCAGCGGCCGTGGCATTGCCGTTGGCCGCCAGATGGGCGGCCAGCCGCTCGGCGTCCAGACGCCCGACGAGGTCCAGGCTGTTGACCAATTCCTCGGCGCCGCCGGCGAGGTCCGGGCGATCGAACAGATCGGCGACCGTCCGCTCCAGGGTGGTCACCGCCACCGCCTGGCCAAGGCGGTCGACCGTGGTGACGCTGTCCGGTCCGAGCGGGGTGGTGGGCCTCACGAAGCGGCAGGAAAATTCCGCGGTCTTGAACAGGCCGGGCTCGCCCGGCGCGATGGCCTGGACGTCGAACTCGGCGGTATAGGCGTAGCCATGCAGCTCGAGCGCGGAGTGATAGCCGATCACGGCATCCGGCCGCAGGCGGGAGGCGAGCAGGAAGCGATCGACCCACCAGGTCGTCGGGTCGGCGTGCTTGGGAACCGAGGCGTAGAGGCCACGGGCGATGCGTTTGATATTGCCGGCTTTGACATGCTGGCTCAGCATGGCGGTGACGGTCTTGTCCGCTGGCGCGCGACCGACCGCGCGCGCGTAGTCGGCCCGGGTGAACACCGGGGTGGCGCTGAAGAAAGGTGCGGACAGGGTTCGGGACATAAGCTCACAGATACCGGAGAAAGCCATATATAACCTATGGCTTTCGGCGTCAAAAATGAGTTAAGCGGCTAAGCGTTGGACGAAGTCGGCCAGTAGGAGTCCAACACTGTGCGCAGCGCGCTTTCCGCCTCGGACCGCGACGCCCCGCCAGCGAGCAGCAGAGTCAGCGTCACCTCCTTGCGCTTGCGCCCATCGATCCGCAGGACCGGGGCGCCGCCCGCCGCTGTGAACACATCGCCGGTCGATCCTGACCGCTTGGGGGACCCTGACGCCTTGGGGGGATCGGCCGCCGCCCCCAGCAGCCGGATGACGTCCTGAGGCTTTAGGGCGGCCCCCTCCCCTTTTCGGGCGGCGATGGCGGTCGCCTCCGCCAGCACGCGGCGCTCGCGATCATCCGGCTTAAGCAAGGGCTTCAGTTGGGTGACGTGCTTGATCTTTAGCTCGTGCGGATCGGCGAAGGCCGCCACCAAGGGGGCCGGCAGCCGTGCGAGATCGAGATAGCGGCTAAGCCAAGCTTCCGAGACGTTGAGGCGGGACGCCATGTCCTTCTGGCTTCCGCCATAGTGGCGCCCGAGGGCTTTCAGGTAGTCGCGGGCGCGTTCGATGTCGCTGAGGTCTTCGCGGGCCCGGTTCTCCAGGTCGGAGATCCGGAATGCCTCCTCGTCGGTGAGTTCGCGCACCTCAACCAGGAAGCGGAACTCGGTGTAGTTATGCGCCCGAAGCCAGCTGACGGTCCAATGTCGGCGCGCGCCGCAGATGACCTCGAAGTCGATGTCCGGCACGCCGCGGACGCGGCGGACGATCGCCGGGACTTCCTGACGGCCCTGAGCCTTGAAGCTTTCGATCAGGTCGGCGCAGCGGGTCTCGTCGAGGGCGGCATAGTCACGATTATGCTCGCTCCAGAGCCGGCAGCGGGCTGGGTCGACCTGCTCGATCGCCCGTCCCACGACCGCGCCGGAGGCCAGTTCGGCCATTCGGTTTTCCCGGCTGGCCAGGACGCCGACCGGCATGCGGGTCGGGCCCTCCGGCTGGGGCGCGGCCTCGTCGAGGGAGCCCATCAATCCGGCGGCAAAAGAACGGTTCTTAGAGCTCATCCGCGCGCCCTCTCAGCTCGAATTGCACCGGTGCAATTTCCATATCCGCAGGTCATGCGTGGCCCTCCTTGCGAAGGCGTTCCACATGGCTCGGCCAGGTCTGTCGCACGTCGAGGAGGATCTCCTCGTTGACCCCATTCAGATAGGTCAGGCACCGGTCGCGGACCGACTTGCTGGTCATCGGACTGTTCATTTCATAGACGGTCATCAGGCGCGCGGTGACGTTGTCGATCTCGGCCGAGTCCTTCATGGGCGTCCGGATCATGGCCAGGCCGAAGACCTGGCGCATCAGCAGGAGCAGCTCCTTCTGCATCGACTTGTTCTCATCGACCTTGGAGGCGACGATCCGCACGAAGTTGAGGTCGGGCGCAAGGTCGCGCGACGCCAGCTGATTGAGCGTCTCATCGAGCATGGTGAGAAACGCGGCGGTCGAGGAGAAGTCCATCACCGTCGGCGGGACCGGAATCACCAGGGCGTTGGCGGCACGGAGCACGGACAGGGAGATCGCGCCCAGCGCTGGCGGTGGATCCAGGATGACCATGTCGAACCGGTCGGCGATCGAGGCGATACCCTGGGCCAGCCGGTCGAGCAGCCGGCCGCCGCCCCGCGCCATCCGCGCGGCGAGTTCATACTCGGATTGGAACAGATGCAGGTTGGCGGGGATCAGTTTCAACCCGTCAAAATGGGTGTCGAGCAGCGCGTAGTCGAGCGAGCGCATGTCGTCTTCGCGCAGGAACGGATAGAGGGTCTGGTCCTCGGTCAGATCGAGGTCCGGCACATAGCCGAACAGGGTCGTACTCGAGGCCTGACTGTCGCAGTCGATCAGGGCCACCCGGTAGCCCTGTATGGCCAGGTATTGCGCGAGGTGGACCGACAGGGTGGACTTTCCCACCCCGCCCTTGAAATTCTGGACAGCGATCACCGCGCAGGGGTCTTCAGGCTTACGCCACGGCCGCGTGCCGAACACCCCACGCATGTCGTTGACCTGCGCCAGGGTATAGCCGACCCGGCGGTTGGTTTCGGTGCGCGGCGGCTCGGGAAGCCGGCCATCCTTCTCAGCGTCGCGAATCGCTGCCGGCGTGCGGCCCACAAGATCGGCGGCTTCGCTGATCGAGAAGAGCGGCTCGCGCCGCTCGCCCGAGCGCGCCGCCCTGGCGCTATCCCGCAGGTTTTCGACGACGGCCGATGCGCGCCGCGCAAGCTGCGAAACCGGCCCGGCCAGGGAGCTGGGGGGCGCTGAAACTTCGGCGACGTCTGACATTGGACCTCACAGCCTCCCGGTAGGTTTCGAAAAACCGGCCCCGGCCGCCCAAAAAGCGAAAGTGGGACCGCCTGGACGCTATAAGCGCATTGTTAAGACCGCGTTAACGATAGATGACGAGTTAAGCCTCGATTCCGGCTTTTCGGCCAGACTTATCCTGTCCGGTTGGGGGAGGTCCCCGCCAAAGTCAGCCTCTGTCAGCCGGCCAATTGCACCGGTGCAATTGCGCTGCCCATCAGCCGACGGGGAGGAAGCGGAGGGGCTCTCAAGAGCGACCCGTTGGGCGACCCGTGGCCAGTCTATCCTGACCGCACGGGGGAGGCCCGAGGCGCGCGGAACGCCCTCTCCTGCCCGGCCTGGGATCGCAAACCGATCAAGGCGACGCGCGTCCGACTTGGCCTGGCGCCGCCGAAATTGCACCCGTGCAATTCCACGTCTGGTCCGGGCGTGGCGAGGCCTGGGTCTTGCCGGGGATGAGCCGAAATGGCCGAGCGCCAACAAGGACGAGGCCCGGTCTCAACGGAAGCTGAGCGGGTGCGTCTCCGCCAAAATTGCACCGGTGCAATTGGGCTCCTTAGGGCCGTCCACGACGGGCGGCAAAGGCCTGGCAAAAGCCGGTCCAGGACTTCACCAGCTTCTGGCCGGTAAGACCGTCCAGGCGCGAGCCCATCTGTTCGCGGTAAGCGCCCGCGATCAGGTCCCGGTCCCAGCCGCCCCCATGTGTCCTGGCGATCTCGCCAAACGGGCCAGATCCATACTGCAGGCTCCCGCTCGGAAAACCGTTGTTTCCATCGGATCGAACCGGCTTGGTCTGACGGGCCGCTGCTCGGGGCGGAACGGGTCGAGGCGGAGCAGGTAGGCCAGGGGCCTCCACCACGATCTCCTCGACGAGGCCCTCCCGCCGCGCCTCGCGGCCCGCGGCGTGCCGCTCAATCTCGGCCACGGTGAGCAGCTGCTCGGGCGCGGTCTTGGGATGGAACTGGAATTCTAGCTCCACAATCGCCCGGCCACGGCGGATCTCCCGCCAGTCCACGGTGAAGTGGGCAAGGTGATCAATCTCAGCCTTGGCCTTGTCCAGGACCTTTCGCCGCAGTTGGGCGAAATCCTTGTAGAGTTCGGGCGCGATGCCGAAGGCCGCCCGAACGGCGGTCATGTCGGCGCGCCAGGCCGATTGCCGGCGGTGAAGCCGCAAAGCCCCCATCTCATAAAGGCGCAGGGCGTAGCTGGAGCGAAAGCCCAATACGGCCTGTCGATTGAGCACCGCGTAGGTCTCGGACTCGCGGATCAGGCGTCGGGCGTCGGGTGTGAACTCCCATTCGATCCAGCCGCCCTCGCCGCCTTCCTCTTCGGCTTCCTCACGCGAGGACTGGATCAGGGCGAAGCGCTTGGTAGCCTTGCGCCCCCGCCAGGACAGGTCATCGATCGCGAACAGCGTGCGGTGGAGTTCCTCGAGCATGTCGGAGATGCGCTCATTGCCCTTGTGGCCCCGGCGGATCTCAGACTTGCGCATCTTGTGGGCCATGGGCTGCCAGCCATCGCCGCCAGCGGTCAGGATCATCAGGGCAAGGAGCCGGGCGGCCGTCAGGCTCAGCGACTGGCCCCTGACGAACCTGACCTCAACCAGATTGCCCGGCTTGGCGAAATCCTCGCCGTCGCGCGCCTTCAGGGCATGCGCCACCCGCATCGCGCGACCGGGCCCCGAACCCTCGGCGATTTCAACGTCGGCGATGTCGGTGTCGTCTTGCAGGGCGAATCCTCGGAGCGGATCAGCCACCATTCCTGACCTCGATTCATTTCGCAAGACAGGATAGGATTGGCAGGTCGCCCAAGCCCCCAATCGGTCAGGTTCCCCCGACGGGTCAGGTTCGATCCCCCAATCGGTCAGGTTGGGGCCCCCGATCGGTCAGGTAAACGCCCCCACTTGGTCAGGATAGGGCGCATAAACGCCTGTTTTCACATGCGATATCGCGCGCTGAATCTGAATCTAAGAATCTAGAAATCCCGCTGCGTAGCCGCAGCGGGCGTTTTGAAGGATTCTTAGGCTGAAGAAAGAGGGGAGGGGGCTCCTTGCGGTGGCTCTAAGATGGGCAATGCCCCGCCCGGTGTCCCAGGCGGGGCGAGACCCTCACTCGTCGTCGGCGGGATTGTGCTCCGGCCGATCGAGGGACTTCAGCTCGTGCTGCGGGGTGGCGACCACGACCTTGGAGAAGAACCGCTCCTGACCGGTGTTGTCGGTGTAGCGGTCATGGCGGATTTCGCCCTCGACGAACACCTTGGCGCCCTTGGGCAGACCGCGCGTGGCCAGCCAGTTCACCGTAGCCTGGTTCCAAATCTCGACCTGATGCCAGGTCGTGTAGTCTTTCCGCTCGCCGCCCTTCTTGGTGTAGCGGTTGGTGGCGACCCGCAGGGTGGCGACCTTCTTGTCGCCCGAGACGGTGCGGATCTCCGCGTCCGCGCCAGTGAAGCCGATGAGTTGGACCTTGTTGAGCATGACGTTTCTCCAGTTGACCGCCGGGAGAAGCCCCGGCGGCTCGCGGTCCCTGCCGCGATCACGCGACCTGTTGGGCCGGGCAAAGGGCCGGGGCCAAAGCCCGCGGGGTGTGGAAACCGGCCTGCACAGAGCGCAGCGGCGGAAGGCCGGAGGGTCCGCAAACCCCGCGCCTCGCAAGTGCGAGGTTGGCTTTGACCCCGGACCGCCTGGCCTAGGTTCGTGGGATTGATCGCGGGGGACCGAAGCGGCCTGGGGCATCCTCTTCGAGGGGCTGAGTTGATGCGCTTAACTTCCAACCCGTCGCAGCGCCTTTGCGCTGATGCAGGCCGATCAACATCATGACGGATGACGGCGCGGCCACGCCTGCACGCCGAACCGCGAAAATGGCGATCGAGGGTCTGAACATTCTGGACAATCGGGACGTTTGGGACTTTCTACGGGGGCTGGACCAATTAGGGCCTTTCCCATGACCGCCCCCCAGGCTCGTCGCGCGATCATCCAGAAACCTGCGAAAATCATCGGCCCGGCCGCCGCGGATCTGATCGCCATGTTCGTGGACCTGAACCCAGCGGCCAGCCGCGAAGAGGTCACGCAGATCGGCAAACTGGTCGCCGACTTCAGCGCCGTCGCGTCGAACCTGTCCCCGGAGGCGCGCAAACGCCTGACCACTCGCAAGGCGCAGTTCATGGCCTTCATCAGTCACATCGCCGCCGAACCCGAAGCGGCGCCCCAGCGACTGAAACTCGCGGCCAAGTCTAGGTCCGAAATCAGCCAAGGCGCCGGGCTGGACCAGCCATTGGCGGCGCAAGAGGGCAGGGCGCGGATCGCAGCCTACGCCACGCCGACCAAGGTCGAGGATTGGGCCGGTTGCTTGGCGGGGCCAACCGAGCTCGAACGGCACTACGGTATCGCCCGGTCATCTCTGCACGCCTGGCAACAGCGGGGCGCCGTGATCGGGCTCCTCGTCGGGGTGCGCAAACACGCCTTTCCGACAGAGCAGTTCGTCGATGGCCGTCCCGTGGCCGGCCTCGGCGCCGTGGTCGAGGCGATCAGCGACCCCAGGACCGCCTGGCTCTGGCTTCGTGAACCCAATCCAGGCCTGGACGGCGCCGCACCCCTCACGCGCCTGAAGGCCGGCGCGGTCGGCGCTGTGGTCGACGTCGCCCGTGCGAACTTCGCCAAGGGATAACGCAGAAGGGCGCAAACGGCGGCCGCCCCGGAACGAATCACCAACCCCAACGGGATGTAGCCGGCGTCCGTCTGACAACAAGAGCTTGGACGCCGTTCCTTGCCTGTTCCGTCCCACGGTCAGGCGCGGCGCCCACCGGGCGCCGCGGTTCGCTGTCAGTGCCACGTCTCGCGGCCGGCCTGGAGCAGGCTGTGGAAATGGGCAATGGCTGCGGCCTCAAGCTCGAAGCGGGTTGCGCTGCGCTCCTCGGCACGGTCGAGTTCCTCGGCGATCGCCAGAACGTCCCAGCACTCCGCCACCACGTACCAGCTGCCGGTGTCATAGAAGTCGTGGGCGTGTTGGAACACCGCTTGCGCCATCGCCATCGTCGTCATTGGTCGTCTCCCGCTTGCTGCCGGATCGGCGGGCTGCTTCCCGCGATCTCGCGACCAGGGAGGGCGGGGAAAAGGGCAGGGACCCAGGTCGGAGCCGATGGAAACCGGCCTGCAGCGCAGCGAAGGCCGTGAGGGTCCGTCGGCTCCGCCTCGCCGTCAGGCGAGGTCGCCTTGGTCCCTGCCCGAACCGCCCTAGGGTCGTGAGCTGGATCGCGGAGGAGCCCGCTTCGGCAGCACCCAACTGGGAGAAGATCCCGACGCTGCGTCCTGGCGGGGATCACCCTCACCCTCGCGGACCTTCCGGCTCCAGCCCACGGGGTAGAACGGCTTAGGCGCGTGCGACCGGCACCTCGTCGATCCGGGTGGTGTAGCGCGGGGACCGCCACTCGGCCTTCTGGGTCCAGCGGCTGCGTCCCGCAGTCGAGCCCAGCACCACGCTTCCGCGCCCGAACCGCCGGTTAGACGCATCCAAGGCGGCCATCAGGCGCTCAGATCTTTCGCGATCTCGCGCGCCCAGGAGACTCGCCTGCACCTGACCGGCCAGGACAAGACCCTCGCAGACCACGCCGGCCTTGCTGTAGCGAAAGCCGTTGCGCCAGGCTTTGCGCGCGGCCTGGCGAGCGCCGGCCACGAGTTCGGTGCTGTCGGCCGTGGCTTCCAGGAACGTCACTGCGCCGTTGGCGCTGTGGTGAGGGCCGGGGCCGAACGGATTGGTGTGCATGAACACCGTCAGGCGCGGCGCCGCGACCCCATTGCGCCGCAGCTTCTCACCCACGCGGCTGGCGAAACTCGCGACCGCCTGCAGCAGGTCCTCCAGCGCGAGGATCGGCTGGCCGAAACTGCGGGTCACCGCGCACCCCTTGCGGCCCGCGGGGATTTCGTCCCACGACAGGCAGGTCTGCCCTCTTAGCTCCAACACCAGGCGCTCGCCGACCACGCTGAGCGCCAAGCGGGCTTGGCGCGGATCCAGATCTCGAAGCTCAGCTGCCGTCGTGACCCCCATCGCCACAAGCCGCGCCGCATAGGCCGGGCCGACGCCCCAGACATCGGCGACCGGCAAGCCGGAAAGGGCTTTGTCGCGCACGGCAGGATCGCCAAGGTCGCAGACGCCGTCGAGGTCCGGCGTCCGTTTGGCCAGATGGTTAGCCACCTTGGCCAGGGTCTTGGTGGGTCCCAGACCCACGCAGGTCGGGATGCCGGTCCATTGGCACACGGTCGCGCGCAGGGTCCGCGCATGGCCGATCGGGTCGGCCAGGCCGGTGAAATCCAGGAAGCTTTCGTCGATGCTGTAGACGACCACGTCCGGGGCGAACTGCTCATAGACGGCGTTCACACGCCGGCTCATGTCGCCGTAGAGCCCATAGTTGGAGGAGAGGGCCGCCACCCCCTCGCGGGCGCAGAGTGCGCGGACCTTGAAGAAGGGATCGCCCATCTTCAGGCCGATTGCCTTGGCCTCGGGACTACGGGCGATGATGTTGCCATCGTTCGACGAGAGCACCACGGTTGGGCGGCCCTCCAGACGCGGATCGAACACCCGCTCGCAGGAGACGTAGAAGCAGTTGCCGTCGCTGAGCGCGATCACGGGCGTCATCGGGTCGGCCGATGCGCCCGAAGCGACCAGGCCACCACGCCCCAGACGCTGATCTCTGTGCTGGCCGACGGCGCGAAGGGTTCAGCCTTGGGGTTGTCGTGGCTGAGCTGGGGGCGCCCGCGCGAAAGACGAAAGCGTTTGACGGTCGGTTCGCCGTCAACGACCGCGACGACCACGTCGCCGGCGACGGGCACGAGCGATCGGTCGCAGACCAGGTAATCGCCATCGGCGATGGTGGGCGTCATGCAATCGCCCGCGGCGCGCCAGAGGAAGGTCGCCGCGGGATTGGTGATCACCAATCGGCTGATGTCGATGGCGTCCTCGATCCAATCGTCGGCCGGGCTGGGAAAGCCGCAACAGACCCGGAAGCCCACGAGGGGGAGCGGGAGGAGGGGGCCAAAAACAACGGGACGCATGAGACCTCGAGAGCCAGCCGTCAGGGCGGGCGGCGAGGATGTGAACATAAGTAGAACATTTGCGCTCCGGCAAGAGGCGATCACGTCTGTCCACAATCGCCCAACAGACAAATGGCGTGGCGACCGACGTCGCCACGCCACGGGGTGTCAGCCCCGCGCCTTGACCGGCAGGTGCCGAATCCCGTGTTCGGCGGCCTTTTGGCCGAGGTTGAGCGCCGGTCCGAACGGCTGCAGGGCCGCTCCGCGCTCGCTGTTCAGCGTGTTGACCAGGGTCAGAACACAGACAGGCTCAAGCGCGATCAATTCGTCGTTGGCTCGAAATGGCGCGGCGCGGCCATTCCGGTCGAAGTCGGCCTTGGCCAGGACCAGGGTGACCGCCTTCTGCTTGGCCCACTTGATGGCGATCTTCTCGCCGCCCTTGGCGCCCGTCGTGGCCAGCGCCATGTCCGGCCATTGCGATCGCGCCCAGTTCAGGGCATCGAAAATGCGATGGGCGTCATCGGCTGTATCGGCTTGCGGCGCGGCTCTGAAGGCGACGATGGTGGCCCCAGGATCCGTGGCGGCGTGCTTGCGGGCCTTAGCGGTCCGCAGAGCGTCACGGGCTTCGATCTGCGCGGCCGTCGTGCGGGAGGCTTTGACGTTGCCCTTCCAGGGCGCCCACACTTCGCCCGTCGCCGTGGTGTAACTTGCAGCGGCTGCGTCCCTTACGAACTCGAGGGCCAGGCAGGCGACATCGGCGGCCCGGGCCTTGCGTGTGGCGTCCTGCAGCTCGGTGTCAGCGATCTCGGAGCCATCGAAATCACGGCTGAGACGGTTGAGCTCGTCACGGGCCCGGTCGGCGTCGCGTTCGATGCGTTGGGCGGCCGAATGGAAGGCCCCGATCAAGGTCTCGCAGATGATGGATTGAAAGTCTTCCAGGGCGGTGTCGCCGATGACGTCGAGGGTTTCGGACAACACGGCGTGCCCGAGCTGGAGCAGGGCGTCTTCTGGCGGATGCGGACGCGGATCGTCGAGGGTCAAGGCCTGGGCCTCGAAATGAGTCATGTGGCCGGTCAGAGGTGAAGAGGAAGAGGGCATGGCGTGAAATCCTTGTCGGAGTGGGGTTCTGAGCCCGTCGGCTCGACGACCGCCCCGCGCCGACGGCTGGGGTTGCCCACAAGGGCTTTGAGCGGAGCGTCCCTTGTGGGCGGCCCCGGACGGTGGCGAGGTCACAAGAGCCAGAGGGCTTAGCAACCCGCTTCAAAGCGATGACTTGCGCCACCCCCCTCGCCGCGCAGGGACCGCCCGAGATTGCGCGAGGAACCACGGGTGTCCGAGGCTATTGTCCAGCTATGAAGACAAATCGCGTGGTCGCCTCGCTGGCGTTGATCTCCGTCGCCGCCGTCGGCCTTGCCGCCTGCGCATCGCTTGCTGCCGGACCCGTGGGCAACCCAGCGGTGCCCCAACCCGCCAAGGCCGTCGATCTGCAGCGCTACGTCGGTCTGTGGTACGAAATGGCGCGCTATGAGAACCCGTTCGAGCGCCATTGCGAGGCAGTGACCGCGGCCTATCGAGCCCTGCCCGACGGTACGATCGAGGTCATCAACAGTTGCCACAAGACCGACGTCGGCGGCCCGCTCAAGGTCGCCAAAGGCCGGGCCAAGGTGGTCCCGGGATCGCAAGACGCCAAGCTGAAGGTCTCGTTCTTCGGGCCGTTTTACGGCGACTACTGGGTGCTCGATCACGCCGACGACTACAGTTGGTCGATCGTCGGCGAACCGTCCGGCCGGTATCTGTGGATTCTGACGCGCCAAGTCAGCCCCGACGCCGCGACGCGGGACCTTCTACAGACCAGGGTGAAAGCCCTCGGCTACGACATGAGCCTCATTCGCCAGACGGCGCACTGAGGGCCGGCCCGGCCGATGAGCTAGCGGATCGAATCTGACACCCGGTACCCGCCTGGCTGAGAGCGGACGCGGGGGGTGGCGCCCTCAGCCCGGAAGTGGACCTCGCGAGAGTCTCACTCGGGTGTAAACTCGCTAAGCGAACCCGTAACCGTTTCCATAAAGTGCGGTGTCGGCGAGGGGTGTGACCGGGGCGCCGTTATTTGTTGCGGTCCTCGCCAAGGATACATTCGATCCGGGCGTGACTGAGGCAGGCGTCATCAGGCCAAGACTGCGCATCAGACGATCGAGCACTCAGGCGCGACCGCGCCGAACGTCGGGACTTAGGCACGCTCCATGCAGACGGGGATGGCAGCTACGCACGGCGGCTGTTTTAGGCGAACCAAAGGGGCCCGAGCCGAGTTATCGATGGATGGCGCAATTTTCACGCTCAGACCCGACTACCGTTTTGATCGTGGAACACGAAGCGATCGTGCGCCGGGAGCTTGGCGATCAACTTACGGATTTGGGCTTCACCGTACTGGTGGCAGGCAACGCAGATGAGGGAATTGCCCTGCTGGAAACCCATCCCGAAATCGAGCTGTTGCTCACCGACATCAAGATGCCCGGATCGATGGATGGCATTCGGCTGGCCCATCATGTTCGTGACCGCTGGCCACCGGTCAAAATCATCGTGGTGTCCGGGATGATCGAAACCCAACTCGCCGACTTGCCCCACGGGAGCGCCTTCTTGCCGAAGCCTTACGATCCTTGCGGTTTGGCGGAAGTCATTGGACACCTGACCGACCGCAAGCGCCCACCTTTGGCGAGCGCGCGGTCGGGTTCGCAAGCCTAGACGGCGTGCTCTAATGGTTGGTTGTTTGCGCTATCCACTGCCGCAATCTGCGTATGGACGACCGACACCTCGGTCCCCGGATTCCGATCCACGACCTTAACCCGGGCGTGCAATTGACGAGCAAGCGCCTCAACAATGCTGGTGCCGAGACCAGCGACGGCTTTATCCGTATCCTTCGGCATGCCGACCCCGTCGTCTGCCACTGTTAGAGTCCAGTTGGGACCGTGGGACATGTAGTCGACCATGATCGTACCAGCGCGCTCTTCGGGAAATGCATGCTTCAGCGAATTGATCACCAGTTCGGTCACGATCAGGCCGAGGCTCACGGAAACGTCCGCCCTGACGGTGCTATCGTCGCCGCTCACTTCGATCAATTGCTTGTTGTGATCGCGGATCATCGATGCACCGAGGCTTTGGCAAAGCCGGGTGAAGTAGGGGCGGAGTTCAACATCCTCGGTCCCTGACGACGCAAGCTGCCTCTGGGCGCTGGCGATCGACATCACCCGGTTGTGGGCATCGTGTAGGTGGGTTTTGGTTTCCTCAGAACTCACATTGCGTGCGCTCTGCATCAGCACGCTAGCGATGATTTGGAGGCTGTTGGCTACGCGGTGCTGGACCTCCTGGATCAGGAGGGCTTTGTCGCGCATCAGGTCGTCCTTGATCCGTTCCGCAATGCGGGCGTCGGTGACATCGGACACCGTCATCAGAATACGCGTGACATCAGTATCGCCGTATTTCAGCTTCTGAGCCTTGATTACCAGCGTTCGAGCCTCTGGCTGACCGGCTTTGAGGTCAATTTCGTAAGCGTTGATAGCGGCATGTCCCGAAGCCGTGGAGGTCAGCAGGGAGCGAAGCTTAGGTAAGTTCCATTCACCGGCACCCAGTTCGAAGACCAGACGGCTCGATGCCTCAGCAGGGTTGATCTCAAATGCCCGGCCGAACGTATCGCTCGCCGCGATCACGCGCAGATCGCCATCGAGAAGCAGGAGCGGGGCGTCCGAAGACGCAACCATTGCCATGGTGAGGCTTTCGGCCACGCTTAGCGGGGTGGATGGGTGAACGGCCATAACAGACCCTTCCTAACGGACCAGAGGCTCGCGACGCGAAAGCCGTACCCTGGCAAAACGGCAAGCTAAGCTCTGCCTTAAAGGCAAGTGAACCATCAAAGTAGCACGTTAATCCCTGATCGCTCCCATCGAATGTGAACCGAGGTCAACGGGCGGGTTTCGACCAACAGGCGGCCGAACAGCGGACGTCGCTGCTGCCCGCTTCGGTCGCCACCAGAATTGGGCGCAGTCCGAAAACCCGACATTAGCCGCCCCGCCTGAAGCGAACCTTGCGAAGAACAGCAAGGGGTCGATTTTCCCCGTTGGGATCAGGGCGTGAACCGGACGTTCGGGTGTCGACGGCGGCGGCGGCGTGACCTGCGGGGCTCAAGCGTCAGATTTTGACCACTAGGCTCGATCCCTTCAGGCGGCGACCGACACTGCGGCCTCGGCCTGCTGGCTGAAGGCCATCAGGTAATCGACCGCCCGCCCCGCGTGTCCGGACGCTTCCAGCAGAGCCGAAGGTCGGTGCTTCAGGATCTTCGCCCAGTGCGCCAGATAGGCTGCGTGGCTGTCGAGCAGCTGCGGGGCCAGGCCGATCCGAAGGCCCAGCGCCGCGGCGCCGACCTCCGCCACCAACTCCTCGAACGCATAGGCTTCGTCTCCGAACCGGCGCCCAAACTCGCGCGCCAGCCTGTGCGGGGCGCCCGACCAGTGCAGTTGCTCGTGCGCCTTGGTCGCCAAGAAGTCGTCGACGGTGTCGAAGGCCTCGGGCCGCGGCAGGCGGATCAAGTCGCGTGCGGGGACGTAGCAGGGCTGGCCGCCACCGAACTCAATCCGCGCTGGGATGGCGTCGAGCACGGCGTTGCGCGCCGCGATGCGGGCCGCGGGTTCGGGCTTGGCCACCTCGATATAGCGGGCGGGGCAGTCGGTCAGCTGCTCGGCGTTGAAGACCGTGTAGCTCTTCAGGTAGCGCAGCACCTTGGCGTCGGCGCCCTCATCGGCGCCCGGAGCCTCGGCCTCAGCCACGTCGCCGACGACCCGGGTCTTGTAGAGGATCGCCGGGGAGCCCTTCTCCCCCTTGGCGACGGGCGCATTGATCGCCAAGGCTTGGCGGAAGGTGAACCAGTAGGGCGCGCGATAGCCGCGCACGGCGCCGGCGAACGACAGGAGCCAGGCGTTGCTGCCGCTGAACGGCTCGCCGTCGGCCCGCAAGGGCAGCGTCGGATCGCAGCCGCTCTTCCACGCCTGGCGCCAAGGCGGCGCCCCGGCTTCGATGCGGGCGATGATATCGGTGATCAGGACATCCAGGACGTTGGACATAGGAGCCTCGGCGCTTCGCCCCAGGCCAATCCCGGAGCGCTCGCCCGCTCCGTCCCTTCCTCCCATCCTCCCCGGCGCAGCCGGTCCCACGCAGACACGCCGCCGACCCCCGAGGGCCGGCGGCGCTCCCGGCTTCAGGCCGCGAGACCCGCCAGGACACGGCGCACCAGGGGATCGGCCGCCAGCGGCTTCAATCGCCTGGGCTGATGGGCCGCCCGGTCGTGTCCTCCGCAGTATGGCCCGTCCCCAGCCGGGCGTCCGCAGAAGCTGAAGCTGTCGGACTTCGGGTCACCGATCAGCCACCGGCAGCAGTGGTCGCCGACGTGTTCGAGGCGGGAGAAGAGACCCGGTCCTTCGGGCGGTTCGACAATCGCGGCGGCAGGCTTGGCCCGGCGCGGCGATGGCGACTGAGCGATATGGATCAGTGACGGGCGTGGAGGCCGTAGTTGTGCGGGCCTGCGGACAACGCCGCTGGCGACGCGCCCGCTCAGGCCCAGTCGATGGACCTTGCCGATGACGGCGTTGCGGGTCACGCCGCCCAGGGACTTGGCGACCTGCGAGGCGCTGAGGCCGTCGCGCCAAAGGGATGTCAGGGTCTCAACGCGCAGGGGCGTCCAGGCGGTGTCGGACATTGGGAAATCCTCCAGACGCGCTCGGATCGAGCGCACCCGAGCCCGCCCTTCCTCCGCCTCTGGTCGGGGCGCCTACATCAGCCCCAGGGCCCGCAGGCTCGCGACCTGATCGCCTGCGACGATGAAGTGATCGTGGACCGCAAGGCCAAGCGCGCGTGCCGCCTCGACGATCTGTTTGGTCATCGCCACGTCGGCGCTGGAGGGGGTCGCGTCGCCGGACGGATGGTTGTGCACGAGCAAAATGGCGCTGGCTGACAGCTCCAGCGCCCGGCGCACAACCTCACGGGGATAGACCGGCGCATGGTCGACGCTGCCCTGGCCCAGCCGCTCATCGGCGATCAGCGCGTTCTTCTTATCGAGGAAGAGGACATGGAAGGCCTCGCGAGGCGACGCCGCCAGTCGCGCCCGGACATAGGCACGAACCGACTCGGTCGAACTCAAAACGCTGCGATGGCGCAGGGGATAGGCCAAGGTCCTGAGCAGGAGCGCATGCAGCAGGGTCAGCTCCCGCGCCGCCGGGGCCCCGATCTCACGCGCCAAGTCGGCTTCGGCGGCTCCGAACACACGACCGATGCCGCCGAACCGAGCCAGAAGTGCGTCGGCGGCAACCTCGGGATCCGCGCGCCCTGAAAGACATCGCGCTAGTACCAGGGTCAGGGTGTCGCCCTCGTCCAGGGCGTCGACGCCGTAGTCGGCGAACCGCCGTAGCAGATCGCCGGGCGGGGCAAGTTTTGGCGCCGGCGGGGCCGCCGCGCCCGCCTCGGCGACGCCGGGCGCGAACAGATCGCCCTGCTCAGCCATCGGACCGCCCCGTCTCTGGCGGCGCGACGCCCAGGTGGACGGCGAGCGCAGCATGGAAGCGCTGGACGGTGCGCACAGCAGCCTGATGCATCTCGGCGGCGCGCGCCGCATCGGCTTCGAAAGCGTCGAGGCCGAGGGCGAGGTAGGGCAGGGCCCAGTCGCAGTCCTCCTCGAACCAGCCGTTATCGCTATAGGCGGTCTTGCGGATGGGCTCGGGCAGGCGGCCCCACGCGGCCAGTGAGACACGAAGGCCACCATGAGAGGCCGTGGTGACGCAAACCGCGTCCGGCCCGAGGGCTTCCACAGTCTGGATAGGTCCCCAGGGAGACGACGAACCGCAAGTCGGAGGGAAGGGGTAGAGCATGGCCAGGTTCCGCGCCGGCCCAGGACCCATTCCCCGGCCGGCTCGCCCGGCGGCCCCCTTCCTCCACCTCCCTTAAGCCGCCGCCGGCAGGATCGACTGCGCCGGCCACTTCGCCAGGATCGCCGTCAGCACCTGCGGCTGGTCCGTCGGCACGAAGACCCGCGGCGTGTAGGCGATGATCTCGACAAAGCAGCCGAGGGCCGTGAACGCCGGCCGCTGCGCCGCCGCGCCGACGATCTCCAGGCGGTGTCTGTCCATGACCTTGGTCCGGCGCAGCCACAGCCCCCCGGCGAGGGCGACCGAGGCGCCTTCGGTCAGGACCAGGCGGCTGGCGACCACGCCATTCCCCACCGCGCTGGCGGTGTCGGTCAGGCCCAGGGCGATCTTCAAGGGCGTGACCTGGGCGGGGTCGAGGACGCGGCCAAGCCATCGACGTCCATCCGGCGCCTTGAGCCGGCGGACGGAGGTGCGCTTGTCGGGCAGGCTCGCCCAGATGGGCAGCAATAGCCCCGTGACCAGTACGAGCTCACGGGTGATCCAGGGATCGGCCTCGGCGATCTCGGCGTCCCAGGCCGCCCTCCAGACCGCCTCCTCGCAAGGCTCCCAGGCCGATTCTTCGAAACCCTTCAGCGACGCAATGCTGCGCTTTTCCGGCCGGATCAGACGCACGGCAGGGATTAGCCGGTCGTCGTCGTTCGTCGTGGTAAGCCCCTGGACGACGAGGGCGGCGCGGCCCGACGTGCTGTTGACCGCGAAGAGCGTCGCCTGCGGATCGATCCCGACGAGGGCGTCCTCGGCGCCGGTAAGGCTACGGCGGGTCCGTACCTGGAAGGCCAGGAGCTTGGTCTCCGCCCCGGTGACCGCGTCGGTCCGGATCACCTCCTCGGCCTTCACCACCAGGTCGTCCGCCTCGATGTCCTCCATGCCGCGGTCCAGCGCGCCGGCGGCAGCGGCCCGTTCCAGGATGCTGGAGAGGATCTCGTCGAAGGCCGCAAACAGGCTGTTTTGGTCAGCGATCCTGAGCGCCAGGAGCCGATTGAGGAAGGTGTTCATCGGCGGCAGATCGTCGGAAGACTTCAGATCGCCGTCATGGTCGAGCAGGCGAAGCCCGGTCTTGGCCTCGAAGGTCTCCCGGTCCATCGCTTCGACGTTGCCGAAATGCAGGGCGACGTAGAAGGCTTGCAAGGCGCGGTGCGCCCAGGGGCTTTCGAGGTTGTCCTCGGCGCGGAACAGACCATTGCCGGCAGTGCGCCGCTCGCCCCGGGTCAGAGCGCCCAGGCTGTCGAGCCGGCGCGCAATGGTCGAAGTGAACCGCTTCTCGCCGTGAACGTCGGTCGTCACCGGTCGAAACAGCGGGGCGATTGCCTGGTTGGTCCGGTGCGATCGGCCCAGTCCCTGGATGGCCGCGTCAGCCCGCCAGCCCGGCTCCACCAGATAGTGGACCCGGCGCTGCTGGTTCTGGACGCTGAGGTCCGCATGGTAGCTGCGGCCCGTGCCGCCGGCGTCGGAGAACACCAGCACCCGCTTTTTTCCGGCCATGAAGGCGTCCGTCTCGGCCTTGGCGGCCGAGGCGCTGCGCCGCTCGACGACGCGGCGGCCGTTGCGCTGGATCACCCGGCGGCTACGGCCGGTGATCTCCGCCACCAGCTCGGTCCCGAGCGCGGCCAGCACCGCGTCCAGCACGCCCGGCACAGCGGGGAGGCAGGCGAGTTCGGTGACAAGCTCCTCGCGCAGCCGCAGGGCCTCCTGGCTGACCACGGGCGCGCCATCGACCATCACCGGGACCATGGTGACATTGCCGTCCTCGTCCTCGACGGCGTCCATGGCCATGATCGGAAAGGCGCCCATCAGGTAGTCGAGCACCTGGTCCTTGGGCGTCAGATCGACGGCGAGATTGTTCCACTCCTCGGCGGGGATCTCGGCAAGGCGGCGTTCCATCACCGCCTCATTGGTCGAGACAACCTGCACCACGGCCGATCGGCCCTCGCCGAGGTCCTGCCGGATCGAGGCCACAAGGGAAGGGGACTTCAGGCCGGCGAGGAGGTTGCCGAAGAACCGCAGCTTGGCCCCCTCGAACGCCGACATGATGGCGGAGGCCGCCTGGCCCGACTTTGGCTTGCCGTCCTCGCTGATGCCGACCGCCTCCAGGGCGGCGCGCAGGTTCTGGTGGATCAGCTGGTAGGCGTCGGCCCAGGCGTCCCAGATGGCGATATCGGCTTCGGTAAGCGGATGGCGGAGGGCCTCGTATTCCACGCCGTCGAACGACAGCGAGCGGGCGATGTAGAGGCCCATGGCCTTCAGCTCACGCGCGATAAGCTCCATCACCGCCACGCCGCCGGTCTCCACGGCGTCCATGAAGGCCTCACGGGTGGGGAAGGGGGCTTCGGGCCCGCCCCACAGGCCGAGCCGGGCAGCGTAGGCCAGGTTCTCCGGCGTGGTGGCTCCCGTGGCCGAGACGTAGAGGATCCGGGCGTTGGGCAGGCGGTTTTGCAGGGCGAGACCCGCCATGCCCTGCTGGGACGCCTTCTTCGGGCCACGGCCGCCCTTGCCGCCGCCGGCGGCGTTGGCCATGGCGTGGGCCTCGTCGAAGACGATCACCCCGTCGAAGTCGGCGCCTAGCCAAGTGACGATCTGGTCCAGCCGCGAGGCGCGATCCCCACGCGCGGGCTGCCGCAGGGTGGCGTAGGTCGAGTAGAGGATGCCCCGGTCCAGCCGGATGGCGTCGGCCTGCTTCCACGAGGACTGAGGGGTGATGTCGGACGCGGCGCCGCCGATGGCGCCCCAGTCGCGGCGGGCGTCCTCCAGCAGAGCGTCATTCTTCGACAGCCAGACCGCCCGATGGCGGCCCTGGGCCAGGTTATCGGCGATGACGCCGGCGATCTGTCGTCCCTTGCCGCATCCGGTGCCGTCACCGAGGAAGAAGCCCTTGCGGAACGACACGGCGCCCGGGTGATCGTCCTTGACCAGCACCACCTGGTGCGGCGCCGCGCCAGCGATCCACGACCCCGGCAGGATCTGCGCGTGCGCCTCGCCGGCATAGATCACCGTCTCCATCTGGGCGTCGGAGACCAAGCCCTCGCCGGCGATCTTCTGCGGCAGCTGCGGCCGGTAGGTCGGCGCCGGCGGCGCGACCGAGGCCATGGGTCCGGATTCCACGAGCGGGGAGGGGTGGGGCTGCACCTGCGGGAAGCCGATGCGGCCGAGCGCGTAGGCCTGGTAGAGGCCGACGTCGTGGCCCTCGCCCGACCAGGCCTTGGTCTCATAAGCGACCGGGGCCGTGGTGTTTAGGAAGGCCAGGCGGTTGGAGGGGGTGGCCAGCGCCCGGGCCCTCGGGGCAAGGATCGCCACTTCGGACAGGACGCGGAACTGGCGGGGCTGGGCCGTCGGGCGGGCCTCGACGCCCGCCGCCGCCCGGGCCGCGTCGGCCAGGGTTTCAGCCGCGATCACCGTCTCCATCGCCGCGTCGCTGGCGCCGCGATCGATCACGAGCAGGCCGGTCTCGACCGAGGTCCCGTGCTTGGCGTAGGCGCGGGTCGGGAAGGCCAGTCGCAGAACGACGCGGCCCCGCTCGGCCAGGCGACGCTGGGCGGGCGCGTCCTCAAACAGCCGTGCCGGGACGATGGCAGACAGCCGCCCGCCGTCGGCCAGGCAGTCGAGGGCGGCGTGCAGGTGCGCCTCCAGCTCCTGGAAGGGCGGATTGGCCACCACGGCGTGGAAGCCGCCCGAGCCGGGGAGAATGTCGCGCAGGTGCTGCGCATCGTGGGCGGAGCGGGAGGCGGCCGGGAACAGCCCGTCGAGCAGACCCGCGCGGCCCGCAGCGATCTCGTTGAGAGTCAGGCTCGCGCCGCAAGCCTCGGCCAGAACCGCCAAAAGGCCGGTGCCGGCCGAAGGCTCAAGCACCTTGTCGCCGGCGCGGACCTGGGCGGCCAGCACGGCCAGAGCGCCCAGCTGCGGCGGGGTGGAGAATTGGTCGAGCGCCACCTGCTCCTCGCTGCGTCGCGTGTGGGTCAGGCCGAGATCCGCGAGGTCGGCCAGCAGGGCCGCAATCTCCGCCGGCGCATCTTCCAACCGGCCGATCTGCGGGCCCAGACGGCGGATCTGCAGCACCAGGGCCGCCTCGACGGCGTCATAGGCGTCGCGCCAAATCCAGGCACCCTCGGTGTCTGATCCCCCGAAGGTCGTGGTCATCACGCTGGCGACGAGACGCCGGTCCAGGGCGCGCGAGCGATTGAGCTGCGGGGACAGGGACCGGGCGGCAGCCAGGATGTTGGCGGCCTTGTGGGTGGCGTCATCGCCGCCGGCGGCGACGGCGAAGAGGGGCAGCATGGCGTTCATGGCGGGTCATCCGATCACCCGCGGCGAAGGGCTCCTCCCTCCAGTCCCGACGGGCTCGCCCGTCCGCCCCCTTCCTTTTCCTCTTCCTCTAGCGAGCCGCCAGCGCGGCCAGCCGCAGGGCCGCGTGATCCCGCTCGGCCTGCGGCGCCTGGCGGTCCTCGGCCCAGCTCTGCAGGGCTTGGCGGGCGGCCGAGGCCCTCTGGTCGGCGGCCATGCCCAGGGCGGCGAACAGCGCGGCGATCTGGGGATCGGTCGGCGAAGGGATGTCGCCGGCCGCCGCGCGGGCCAGGGCGTCGATCTCAGGAAACAGCATCAGGGTCTCTCCAGCCGGACATCCGCCTGGAAAATCCTCGCGTCACGACCTGCAGAAGAAGAGCCCCCGCCCTGAAGAAAGGCGGGGGCTCGGTTGGACTTAGGCCGCGATCGGCTCGGCGACGTCGACGCTGGGGCGGTCCGTCACCTCGGCCGAGGCGTCGTGGTCATCCGCGTCGTCGGCTTCGGCGTCGTCCTCGGCCGGCAGCCGGTCCCAGGCCAGAGCCGCCGGCGCCCATTGCCGCTCGGCCGCCGCCTCGGCGACGAAGGTGACCAGGTCGTCCTTCTTGAGCGCCTTGGCCCGGTCGTCCTCAACTTCCATCTCGTCCAGCAAGGCCGAAAGCTGCTTCTTGGAGTGGACGGAAAGGTAGGCCTCGTCCGGGGTCCAGTGGGCCGAGATGTCGGCGCCGCAAAGGGCGGCGATTTCGGCGGCTTCGGCCCGCGCGGCGTGACGCAGCGAGGTGGTGCGGCCTTCACGGACGTTCAGCGAGATGGCCACCAGCTCGGCTAGCAGCGCCATCTTGTCCCCGTGGGCCAGGGTCTCCACCCACGGAATGGGCCGCAGGCCGCTGGCCTTGTAGGTCGCCCGGCGGGCGTCGAGGCGAGCACGCACCTCGCCGTCCAGAGTAGGGATCGCAGCCGTCGTCCCCCGCCGGTAGGCGGTGGCGCTGATCGCCGCCGCCGACTCTTCGGCGCTGCCCGCGCTGTGCAGGGCGAGGTTCTTGAAGAGCTGCGCCACCAGCACCGTCAAGGCGGCGCCCGGATCGTCGGCCAGATCGCGGATCAGGCCGCGCGTGGCCACATCGGTGCGGGTCTCGTGCAGGACATGGCTGGAGCCGGCCACGTCGACATCCGCGCGGGGGATTTCCACATCCGTGTATGACCGGCCATAGCGGCCGCCGACCTCGGCGGCGTCTTCGTCATCGCCGGTCTCCGGGGCCTCATCAGGCAGCTGATCGGCGGGCAGCGGAGCCGAGAAGTAGGTCACGGCGACACCGAGGCCGTCGGACGGCGTCAGGACGGCCGCGCCGATCCGGTCGCGCGTGAGGGGCGCACCGGCGACGGCGGTCATGGCGGTGAACACTGGGGCCATGGCCGCCGGTGCATCGTCGGACCACGGATCGAGGTCCTGCAGCTCGCTGGAGAAGCGGGTGACCTCATAGCGGGCGTCCACGAGGGCCTTGGCCTGGTCCTCGGTCAGGTCGCGCTCCCAGACGTGCTGCAGGCGGTAGAACCCGTCGGGTACGCCGAACCCGGCTTCCCGGCCGACGAAGACCGTGAGGCCGTCGGCGGTCAGCTGGTCGACGATCGGCTGCACCCGCTCGCGCCAGGCGGTCTGCAGCACCTCGGGATCCAGCAGGCAGTCGGGCAGTTCGCCGAACAGGTCGCTCGACACCCGGCCGCCAGCGGCGACATAGCGATCCATGCCGACCAGGGTGAAGCGGTCGTCGTCGATCGTGGCGCGGTCGCGCTCAATGACATGGCGCAGCTGGTAGTCCTGGAAATGGCCATCGAGGGCGGTCTGGGCAATTTCCGCCTGCTGCGCCTTGTCGGGCAGGCGGGCGAACAGGCGCACCTGCTTGAGGGTCAGCCGGCCCTGACGCAGGGCTTTCAGGACGGTCGGATGGACGGCCGCGAGGGCCTCCAGGCGCTTGATCTCCAGCTCGGCATACCCCAAGGCGGCGGCGATCGCCCGGGTCTCCATCTTGGACTTGCGCAGCTTGCCGATGGCGGCGATCACGTCGGCGACATGCACCGGAGCGTGCTCGGTTGCTGGCAGCATGATGCCGGCCGCCTGCTGGGCCTTGGTCTCGGCCAGGAGGCAGTCGATCTCGTAGTCGTCGGTCAGGTCGCCCCGGTCGCGGAGCAGCAAGAGGCCAAATCGCCGACGACGGCCGTCCAGGGCCATGAAGGGCGCTTCGCCCTTGCGGCCGGCCCGCACGATCGGCGGAATGACAACTCCGGCGGCCAGGATGGTCTCGGCCAGTTGCGGCACGCCGTCATCGGCGGGCTCCTTGAATCGGAGGTTTTCAGGCGCGAGGCCAAGGTCGCCGAGACGAACCTTAATGGCGGCCATTGGGGTCGGCGGGGCAACCGCTGCGGTCTGGGTGTCGGACATGGGGATCAGGCTCCAGCGCCTGGGCGAGGGACATCCTGCCCCTGGGCGCACCCGATCCCTCCCTTCCTCTCCCCTTTATCCGGCCGCGGCCGCGATCGTCAGACGCGCAGGGCCCACTCGTTCCAGTCGCCCCACGGCGCCGGCGGCAAAGCGAGCGTGGCGACCAGGCCCAGGTCCCGCAACCGGCCCTCTAGCCGGGCGGCCGAAGCCTCGCCGTCCTTGCCGCGGTCGGCGGCGATCAGCACCGAGCGCACGCCGGCCGGCGGGGTCCAGGCGCGCAGGTTGCGTGTCGACATCAGCGCCCAAGCGGGCAGGCCGAACCATTCACTCGCCGACAGCGCGGTGAAAACGCCCTCGGCCACCAGCATCTCGGGGGCGGCGGGATCCAGGCGCACCGCACACCCGCCTGGGGCCAGGCCGACGGTCTTGCGGGCCAGCCGCAGATCGACCGCTCGCTGGCCATTGGCCGCCAGGTAGGTCACCTCGACGCCGGTGAGGGCGCCGTCCGTATCCCGGATGGCCGCGATCAGGGCGGGCCGGCGATGCCGGCCGGCGCCGTAAACGGAAACGGCGGCTTCGTGATTGTGGCGCAAGGCCGAGGCGTCTGGCAGGTCGCGCCGGACGCCGCGCAGTCGGCAATGGCGCTCAGAGAGGGTGCCGGCGATCACCCGGCCCGGCTCCCAAAGCCTCAGAGCGGCGTCCCGCCGCTCGAGGCCAGTTGCAGTGGCCCAGCCGGGCTTGCCCTGAAATGGTCTGGCGGGACCGTCTAGGGGCGCGTTGGCGGCGTCGATCAATCGTTGCTCGCGCAAGAAATCCAGCACGCCCTTCCAGTCGCCGTCGCCGAAGGTATGGACGACGACCCGGTCGTCCTGCAGCAGCAGCGAGACCGAGCGATCCTCAGCACTGTGGCCTGGCGCGGGAATATTGGCGCGCCGCCCGCCGTCATAGAGCTCCCCGCCCAGCGCCTGCACGATCGATCTCAAGCTCATGGTCCGGCTCCCTGAGGTTCACCCTCACCAGCCCCTTTCTCCAAACTCCGAGGGGGCGTTGCGGGATCTCCCCGCTGGAGGGGGTCGGCGAGGACGCCGCCGGCGGCCTGGTCTCAGGGGGAGGGCGCTCCCCCCTTCATCCGCCCAATTCCGGAGCATTATGCGCCAAAGTTCACTTTTTGGCCCACCTAAATTCGATAGCTACGCTTTGCCGGGGGACTCTTCGGCCGATTCAAGCTAGCCGTTTGCCTGTGGAGGACGCGGGTTGGCGGGATCGAAGGACGTGATCGACGTGGCCGAGGCTGATCGGAGCGACGAAGCTTGGATCCGGACCGCGAACAGCGACCAGTCGGTGCGCATTCGCAGCCTGACCATGATCCTGCAGCGCGGCGCGACCCTGACCGATGTGCGCCTGATCGAACAGGACGACGAGACCTGGAGCATCTGGTTTCGGCTGTCGGACCGAACCGGCGAGTTCCGCCTGAACCTGGCCAAGTCCGACGAGGCGAAAACCTATCGCGACGTGGCCCTTGCGTTCGCCACCATCCGAGAGGACTTCGGCTACATCGGCCCGATCACCTGCCTCACGGAACGCTACCGCAGCGGCCCGGCGCGCAAGACCGACTAGGACCGCGCGAAAGCGATCAACGGCCGAAGATCGAATTCGTCGGCCGCCTTGAGCGCGGCGATATAGGCCGCCCGGGTCTGGCCGGGATGAACCAAGTCCGCTTGTCCCCAGCTGAATGGCGGGGCGCCAAGCCGCTCCGCCAGCAGGTCGGCCGACAGACGCGCATGTCGCCCATTGCCGTTCGGAAAGACGTGGATCGAGACCAGGCGATGGTGAAAGTCGATCGCGATCTCGTCGGCCGGCCGCGCGCCCGCGGCGACCTGGGCGGCGACGTCGCCGGTCAACTGGTGCAGATGCTCGCGGACCTTCCACCAGTCGGCGATGCCGATGTTCTTCTCGGACTCGCGCGGCTTGCCCGCCCAACGCCAGACATCGCCGAACATACGCCGATGCAGGGTGAACAGGCTGGCTGGATCGAGCACGTCGAAACGGCCCCGGCGCGCCCAGCGCAGGCCGGCGGCGATGTTGGCGCGCTCCGCCCGGTTGAGGTCGTCGCGGCTGACGATCCAGGTCGGGATCAAGCCGATCCGTTCCTCCGGCGTCAGGTTGGTCGCGGCGTCATCGCCGCCGTGCAGGTCCTCGTCGCTCAAGACCGCACGGCCCAGACTTCGCGCGGATCCAGTTCGGTTTCGATGAACCGCCGCAGGCGGTCGTCCTCCTCGGAGTCATCGACGGCTTGGTCTTCAAGCGCCATGGAATGGTTGATGGCGCCGAGCTCCCGGCGCGCGACCGCCCGGGCGGCGGTCTCATAGGTCTGCTCCAGGGGCTGGCGCGGCACGAAGGCATAGACCAGCTCGCACCCCAGCGCCTCGGCCAGCCTTCTTAGGCTGGCCAGCTGGATGGTGCCCTCCTGCTCGGACCGTTCCAGCTTCTGGATGGTCGGCTGGGTTACCCCCATCCGCGCGCCCAGTTGGCCGGCGGTCATGCCAAAGGCGTCGCGGATCGCCCTCGCCCAGCCGCGGGGCGGGCGGTTCTGGGTCAGCGCCCGATAGGGCGAAAGCGCCCGGTCAAGCGCGCGGCGGGCCTCGGCGGCGGATTTGCGGCGGTCCATGACATAGCCTGCGGGCTGTTTTCTTCGAAGATATAAACACCCTATAGGCCATATATTGACGCATCGTCTATAGCTCATAGGCCATACCGAGAGCGCTCGATGGGTCGCGATCATCGTTTGCGCACCGAGATCATGACACGTTCGACGAAGACCCCGACGCTATCGGCCGCCTGTTTGATCGCCTCGACATAGTCGCGTTTGATCCGGTCAGCGGCGATGCCGGTCGGCGTCGACAGCGAGATCACCCCGTCGGTGATCCCATGGAATCCGACCCGGTTGAACCAGCTGCCATGGGCGCCGTCGCGGATCAGCCGGCGCAGCGCGGCGTTGATCTCCGGCCAAGGCGCCTCCTCGACGCCGGGCGCGAACATCAGCGGCGGCAGGTCAGGCTCTGCAGGCGGCGCGGCGGTCTCCGGCGGCGGAAGATCGCCCTTGTTGCGGAGGATCCGCGCCAGATTCAGGCGCAGGTCGGCGGCCCCGCGTTCCTGGGTCGCCAGCTTGCCGAAATAGCCGCAGGCGCTGCGGACTTCGGGGTCTTCGAGCGCGATGGCCAGCATCGTGACGATGCGGATCCCGTGCTTGCGCCAGCCCCAAATCGCGGTCTGGTCGTTGTTGCGCTCGGGTTGCGGCATGAATTCCGCGGCGGCCGCCGCCACTCGGGCGGCGTCTTCTGGCGTGGCGCTGGCCGGGTTGGCGAGCACGGCGTCCCGGACCAGCGGCGCAAGGCGGGGACAGACCTGGATGGCGGTACGAAGCTCCTGGCGCACCATTTCCGCGTACACCGAGGCGTCCGATTTCGCGCTGCCCAAGCCGCTGGCTCCCTCCGGAGAGCCAATGGCGCGATCCTGTCCGGTGCGCTGGCGTTGGGTCGAGGATTCGCCAGCCTTGCCGCTCTCGGGCCTCGGAGAGGCCCGCTCCTGGGTATGGCTTCGCGGCGGAGCCGCGTCCTTCTTTCGTACAGAAGACTTATAGTTCTCATGGGACTGTTCTAGGCGCCGGGATTCCGGCGCCCGGGCGCTATATTTTGTCGGGAAGGCTACCGTCTCAGAATAGGCGGCCCTGCGGGCGGCGACACCCTCGCGGATCGCGCCGTCGACCGCCTCCAGCTCCTCGAGCCGCGCCATCAGCGGGCGAAGGTCATAGGCCTCCACCCCCGCCGGCCGGTTGGCCCGCGTGTAGTCACGGACCAGGAAGCCGGCGGCCTCCAGCGCCTTGCGGTTGGCGCGGGCCTGGCTTTCGCTGCAGCCCAGATAGTCGGCCACCAGGCCGGTCGAGGGCCAGACGCAGGCGATGTCCTGCTCCAGGCGGTCCTGGTTCAGGTGTTCGACATAGAGCAGCAGCGTCATGCGCTGCGGGATGCTGAGCGAGGGCGTGCCCTTGAGCACGGCCCCCGCCACGCGGGCGATGGTTTCGCCCGGCGACCAGCGCCAGCGTTCGGCCAAGGAGCAGACTTCCGAGAAGTTCTCCGCGCGCTTGGCGAATCCTGGCCGCCAATCATCCGATTGTGCGGTTTGCATAGATGTCCCTTCGGGTCGGGACGAGCCGATCACGGGCTGAAATCGCCTGGGGTTGAGACAATAGGTCTCCTGTCCGAGCCTTGACGGTGTGTGAAACCCCGTCTATTTTGGCTCAGATGGAATGCCGCCTTCGACAACGGCTCTGCGATTTCCGAAAGCCTCCAGCGCCAACTGGGGGCTTTCGCCGTTTTAGGGTCTCGTCTTAGGTCACGGTTCAAATCCTGGTGGGGCCCGGCCACGGCCAGGCGGTCACGCCAAGGCGACGCCTCGGCGGTCTGTCACGGGCCAAAAGGCCCGGAGGGGTGGATCAGGGGGAGGGCATGGTGGTCGTCCTTCCATAAGGACGAGGTCCGCGCCGGCGTGTGCTGCTCGATGGCCGCACGACAGCGTTTGGGGTCTTGACGCCAAAAACGAAACGCCTAGCCTCTCCCCATCAAACGCCGCTGCCACGCGACTTGATCGAATTTCACGAGAGCCCTCGATTGCCGTCGGGGGCTTTCGCCGTTTTAGGCCTCATCCAGCTAGGTCATTGGGTCTCTCCAAGGCGCGCCGCGCCGCGCGCTGCACGCGCGGTTCGGCAGCAGGGAGGTTGGGATGAGTCTGTCCGCTGCCAAAGGGCGCGCCATGCGCCAAAACCGGGCAAACAGCCCCTGCGGGGAGATTCTCTTGTCTTGCTGCGAATCGAGAATCGAGGGCTGGCGGCGCTGCGCAGGGATCACCGTTTCGCCTCCGGCGCGGGGTTGGCTTTGCGCCAGGTCTGAAAGCCCCGGTCAGCCTCGATGAAGGCCGCGAGGATGTGCAGGATCAGGGTTTCCGGCGGGGCCGACTCGCCGGTCGTCGCCGCATAGGCCCGCTGGTAATCGGCCAGGTCGACGGCCGCCTTGCCCTTCAGGCGCAGCCGCACGTCGAGCAGCTTTTCCTCCGTGTCGATGCGCGCGAGCGCGAGGGTGTTGGTCGGGGCCTTGGCCACATCAGTCTCCTTCGGTGTTGGACAGGGCGCGCTGCACGGCGGCGCAGGCGAAGTCGGTGAGCTTGAGCGACAGGGCCGCTAGGCGCGCGCGAACCCGGGCGCAGAGCGGTTCGGAGAGGCGCAGGGTCACCCGTGTCTTGGCGCCGCGGACGGCGGCGAACACGATCGGCTCGCCGGCGTCGAGCGCCCCCAGGAGATCGTCGAAGGCCTGTTCATAGAGCGCCTGGATGGCCCCGCGCGGCGGCGTGCGCTCGGCCGAGCCGCCGGCAAGGGCGACCATTCGCCCATGCGCGCCCTCAGGCAGGACCAGCCCCAACTTGCAACTGTGCGGGATCATCGGCGGGCCTCATGGGTAGGGCGCCAGGATCATGTCCTTGTTGACCAGGACGCGAAGCGGCCAGCCGGCGCGGACCTTGATGGTGGCCTGGCGGTTCAGATCCCGCGCCGTGATCTGCTGGCCGACCTGCTGGGCGCCATTGGAGACGCCGTTGGCGGCGCTGTTGAGCACCAGCTCGCCGGAACTGCGGGCGCTGGCGTCCTGGGCCGACGCCGCGCCGACGCTGAACACCGTCGAGAGCAGGATGCCGCGCGCCAGCTGCCAGAAATGGCCGTCGACCTGGTCCTTCAGCCCCGAGGCGCCGGTCAGGTCCGCGCCGGTCATCGAGCCGATATTGATCGAGCGACCATCGGGCATGATGATCCGGTTCCAGGCGATCAGCGCCCGCTCCTGGCCGTAGGCGATCTGGCTGTCGTACTTGCCGATCAGGCGCGAGCCCTGAGGTATCAGCACCGTGCGGCCGGTGGCGTGGTCGTAGATCGGCTCGGTCACCTGGGCGATGACTTCGCCGGGGAGGTCGGAGTTCAACGCCGTGAGCAGGGCGGCCGGGATGACCGTGCCGGCTTTCACTTCCCAGGGGCTTTCGGGCGCCCGCAGGGGGCTGGCGAGATAGTCCTCCGACCGAGCCGTTGCCAGGAACTGGCGCTTGGCGCCCTGGCCATTGGCGGGCTGGACATCAGGCGCCTCGGCGCCGGCGCCGCTCGCCCCTGAGCCTGCGCCCGCCAGATTGACCGGACCGCCGGTTTCGGGTGCGGCGCCGCTCCCGGCCTGCGCCTGGGCGGCGAAGAAGGGATTGGAGGCGCGCGCGGCATTGGCTTGCTCGCGGGCCTGCTGCACCGCCGGATCCACGGGCCGCGCCGAACCGGTTTGCGCGCCAGGGCCGCCGGGAGGGGTGGCCGTGGTCGCCCCGGCCGGCGGCAGGCTCGCCGTCCCCGGCGCTGTGGCCTGCACGGCCGGATCGCCATAGCCCGCGGCGAAGCGGCCGGCGAAAGCCGGCGTCGTCGGCGCGGTATCCGCGGCGTTCTGCGCCGCCGCCTGGCGTGGCGCCGGGCGACCCAGCCCACCAAAGCCGATATAGAACCCAGCCGCTACGAGCGCCGCCAGACCGCCGGCGCCGAGGATCAGATATCGCCGGTTCCACCGGGTCACCGGCAGGCGCGGCGCGGCCAGCACGCTCTCTGGCGTGGCCTTGGGGGAGGGGGCGGCGTCGCCGACCGGCCGATCGGGGGGCAGATAGGTCATGGGCCTACCCCTTCGATCCGGTGCGGCTGATCCGGACCACCTGCTGCGGCTTTTCACCCAGGCGCAGCTCGGCCACGTCGATCAGCCGGTCGACCACATAGTAGCCGTTCAGATAACGGTAGTTGACCAGTTCGGCCTTGCCGCCCGGCCCTACCAGGAAGAGCGGCGGCGCATCCGTCGCGGCCATGTTCACCGGGAACTGGATGTAGGTCTTCAGGCCGTCGTCGAACACGCGCAGGGGCTGCCAGCGCGGCGACTTCATATGGATCGCCTCGACCTTGTAGTCGAAGTGCAGCTGGTCGATGGCCAGCGACGGGGCCACGACGGTTTGCGCCGCTTGCGCCTGGGCGGCCGCCAGGGCCTGCATCTGCTCCTGCGGATAGTTCCAGCTGATCGCCGAGGTATAGGTCCCGCCGTCGTGGCTGACCGCCTCGAGCAGATAGGTGCGCTGGTCCGTCGTCAGCACGACATTGGTCTTGAGGCCGCCGCGGATCGGCTTGATCAGCACCACCACCTGCTGGTTGGCGCCGCTGCCCTGCACGGTTTCGCCCAGCACCCAACGCACCGTGTCGCCGGCGGCCTTGGCGATCAGCTTCTCGCCGGGGCGCAAGAGCACCGTGGTCAGGAAGCGGGGGCTGGTCTGCAGGGTGTAAATCCGGCCCGCCTCATAGTCGTAATAGAGGACCGCGTTGATGTAGGCGTCGGGAGTGGCGTAGGCCCGCGCCCCGGCATTGGCCGCACTGACCGCCGCATAGCCTGGCGTTGCCGAGGCCCGACGGTAATGATGATGCGCGGGCTTGGGGGTGGGCATACCAACCGGTGCGACGGCCGCGGCCGTCGCATGAGGGGCGGGCGGCGCCGGCGAGGCGCTTGGCCCTGCGGCCGCGGGAGTTTGGGCGGCGGCGCCTCCGACCACGACCAGGGCGACAAACGCAGGGGCGGCCACCGCGCAAAGGCTTTGCGGCAGGCCCGCCGGAATCTTGGCTGTGCGGCTCATAGCTCACGGCTCCACTGAAAGGCGGTGATGAAGACGCCGAGCGGATTGGCTCTGAGCTCTGCCTCGTTCTTCGGCGGATCGATCTTGGTGGTGAACAGCCCGGTCCAGTTGACCGAACTGGAGCTGACCCCTTGGTCGAAGGTCGTCTCGCGCCACTGCACCTGATAGGTGGCCGAGCTGCGCTGGAGGACCGAAACGATCTCGACGCTTACCGCCTGGCTGCCGGCGTTGGCGAACGGGTCGTGGGTCTTGGCGTAGTCGTTGAGCTGGCCGATCGCCGGGCCGACCACGAACCGGTAGGCCCCGGTCCAGTTGTCCCGGATGACGATCGGGTCGATGCTCTTGGAGCGCGTGCGGGTGACCCAATCGGCGAGGAAATAGCCGATCTCGGCCGAGGAGGGTGTGTAGGCGCGGTCCGCCATCTCGATCCGGCCCGGCCGGCCGTATTTGTCGATCGGCACAACATAGGTGGCGATGCGGGTGTTGCTCCCCTGATAGATCAAGCCGCCGACCGCCAGGGCTGCGACGGCCCAACCGGCGAACGCCATCAGCCGCCAGTTGCGGGCCTGGATCACCGGCGCGCCGATGCGCCGGTCCCATTCCTGGCTCGCCCGCTGATAGGGGGTCTCGACCGGCGCCGAGCTGCCGTAGCGGTCG
>Ga0302308_10000433_pt1 | contig 36564 bp, 20 predicted proteins | sample III_Palsa_E3_3_FD_200531 | JGI IMG/M metagenome (GOLD analysis project Ga0302308, IMG submission 200531) | Peat permafrost microbial communities from Stordalen Mire near Abisko, Sweden - III_Palsa_E3_3 | ecosystem: Environmental > Terrestrial > Soil > Palsa > Peat permafrost | place: Sweden...
TTGACGACGACGGTCAACGACATGGAGCACACCGAAAGCGAGAGCTACCAGGGCATCGCTGTTATCAAGGTATACTTCCAGCCGCAAGTGCAGGTCTCGCTGGCGCTGGCTCAGGTCACTTCTATCGTGCAGACAGTTTTGCGTGTGTTGCCTCCGGGATCGTATCCGCCCTTCATCATCAAATACGACGCGTCGTCGGTACCGGTTTTAGAATTGGCGCTAAGTGGACAGGGGCTGAGTGAGGCCGACCTGTACGACGATGGGCTGCAGTTCATTCGGCCGCGGCTGGCTAATGTGAAAGGGGCTAGTGTTCCATTGCCGTTTGGGGGCAAGGTGAAGCAGGTGATGGTCGATACGGACCCTAACTTGTTGTTTGCGCGGCATTTGTCGCCGAACGATGTTTCTACGGCTCTCACGCAACAGAACCTGATTCTTCCGGCGGGAACTCAGCGTATGGGCGACAGAGAGTACGTCATGAAGACGAACTCAAGTCCAGACGCTCTTTCGGCGTTAAACGATCTGCCGATTCGCGCGGCCAATGGTGCGGTGGTGTACGTGAAAGATGTGGCGCAGGTCCATATGGGCTACGCTGAGCAGACGAACATCGTGCGCGAGAACGGCAAGCGCTCCGCACTGCTGATGGTGCTGAAGAACGGGGAAACCTCAACACTCAATATAGTGTCGCAGACCAAAGCAATGATTCCGCAGTTGACCGCCGGAATGGGCAATCTGAAGATTACACCCCTCTTCGACCAATCGATCTTTGTACGTTCGTCGATCAACGAAGTCGTGCGAGAAGCCTGCATTGCTGCCGTGCTGACCGGATTGATGATCCTGCTCTTCCTCGGTTCATGGCGGTCGACGCTCATTGTGTGCATTTCGATTCCGCTGTCGATTGCAACGTCGCTGGTCGTGTTGAGTGCGCTGGGCGAGACGATCAATGTGATGACACTGGGGGGGCTCGCGCTGGCTGTCGGCATTCTTGTCGACGATGCTACGGTGGAGATCGAGAACACGCATCGCAATATGGCGGAGAAACGACCATTGACGCAGGCAATCCTGCACTCGGCGCAACAGGTTGCGGCGCCGGCGTTTGTGTCGACGCTGTCGATCTGTATTGTGTTTGTCCCGGTGGTGCTACTGACGGGTGCGGCGAAGTTCCTGTTCACGCCACTGGCTGAGGCTGTGGCGTTTGCTATGCTGGCCAGCTACTTTCTTTCGCGCACACTAGTGCCAACGATGATGCATTTTCTCCTGGGCAAGGAGATCGCCCTCTACCAGGATCCCGACGAAAGTGAACGCGAGGAGCAGCGTAGTTTCGTTTGGCGCATACACGCAAAGTTTGATCGCAAGTTTGAGCGTATGCAGCACCATTACAAGCGACTGCTGGATTGGTGCATCGATAATGCCGTGATTACACTGGGCTTATTTCTGCTGCTGTTGATCGTGAGCCTGCCAATGACCTTCTTTATTGGTAGAGATTTTTTCCCGTATGTCGATTCGGGGCAGATGAAGTTGCATGTCAATCCTCCCCCCGGGTTGCGGTTGGAAGATTCTGAGCAGTACTTCGCTGCAATCGAGAAAGAAATTCGTACTCTTATTCCTGCCGAGCGCGTGTCTCTTATTCTCGATAATATCGGGCTGCCAAACAGCGGAATCAATCTGGCTTTCAGTGCCTCCGCAACGATCTCGAACTCGGATGGCGACATCCAGATTGCGCTAAAGCCCGGGAAAAAAGATACGCAGCGATATACGAGAGTGCTTCGCGATGACCTGCGCAAGAAGTTTCCAGAGGCAACATTTTTCTTTACTCCGGCCAACATGACAAATCAGATTCTGGACTTCGGCCTGCCGGCGCCGATCGATCTCCAGGTAATCGGACACGAGGCGACAAATTACGAGCTTGCCACCAGGCTCCAAAAACAGATTGCGGCAATCCCGGGAGCTGTGGACGTGCACCTCCATCAGCAGGTCGATTATCCGACGATGCAGGTAAACTCGGACAGGAGCAAAGCACGTCAGATTGGCCTGACGCAGTCGGACGTCGCGCAGTCGACACTGATTTCGCTGAGCGGTACCGCCCAGACTGCGCCGAGTTGGTGGTTGAATCCCGCAACACAGGTGAATTATCAGATCGTTACGCAGACGCCAATCTATCGTCTGGATAGCCTACAGGCCCTGGCGCGCACACCCATTACATCTCCGAACGGAAATGCGACCCAGATGCTGGGAAATCTGGCGAGCTTCCGCCGGGATCTGTCGCCGATCATCGCGGACCACTACAACATTCAACCTGTCTTTGACATCTATGCTGACGTGGACAGACGCGACCTGGGCGGCGTAGCCAGCGAGATCGAAAAGATCATGGACCAGACACAGAAGACGCTGCCGAAGACCACGCAGCTGGTGCTGCGCGGCGAGGTGCAGACGATGAACGAATCATTTCTGCGACTCGGCATTGGCATCATCTTCGCGATCATGCTGGTCTATCTGCTGATGGCAGTGAACTTCCAGAGCTGGCTTGATCCGCTGATTATTCTGATGTCGATTCCATGCGCGTTTTGCGGGATTTTGTGGATGTTGTTTCTAACGCAGACGACGTTCAACGTGCCATCTCTGATGGGCGCAATCATGACCATCGGCGTGGCAACGGCGAACTCGATCCTGCTGGTGGTGTTCGCGAATGATGAGCGGCTCGCGGGTAAAAATCGTCACGAGGCCGCGCTGAATGCCGGACATACCCGGTTGCGCCCGGTCCTTATGACCGCCCTGGCGATGATCATTGGCATGCTGCCGATGGCGCTGGCGTTCGGCGAAGGAGGCGAGCAGAATGCTCCACTGGGACGGGCGGTGATCGGCGGCCTGCTATTTGCGACGGTGGGCACGCTGTTCCTGGTGCCGACGATCTACTCGCTGCTGAAGAAACATCCTCCGGTCGACTACACGAAAGAAATAGACGAAGAAGCAGGACCGGAGTTAAGTGGACACAGCCAGGAGCAGGGCAACAACCACGGCGGAAGTCAGGAGCAGAAAGCGTAATGGCCGACGAGAGACACGACCCTATTGACCCAGACCACAGGTTGCCATGGCCCGAGGAGAGCGATCCAGCGAAACATCGGAAGACGCTGAGCGAACGGGTTCATCCGCCAAAGAACCGCAAGCCACTGTACTGGTTTCTGCTTGCCTTTGCGATATTAGTCGTTGTGGTCGTTTTGGCTGGCTGGCTGCCGCGCCACTTCCGCAATAAGGACATCGATAAGAGCGCGCAGGAGGAAAAAGACGCCAGGCCCGTCGTGGAGACGACCACGGTACAGTCATCCAGGCATGAGGCTGGACTAGTGGTGCCGGGAACGACGATTCCGCTGACGCAGGCATATGTCTATGCACGCTCCAATGGCTATTTGAAAAAACGCTATGTTGATATAGGTGACCATGTAAAGAGGGGTCAACTGCTGGCCGTGATTGATGCTCCGGACCTGGATGCGCAGGTGTCGCAGGCGAAGCAACAAGTCTTCCAGGCGGAACGTCAGCTCGATCAGCAGGAGTCTCAACTGGCACTGGCGACAGTGACGGTACAGCGCTATCGCGTGTTGGTGGTAAAGGGCGTGTTTTCGCGGCAGGACGGAGATACGCAAGAAGCGAATTACGCATCACAGGTAGCCAATGTGCAAGCGGCGCAGCGGAATGTCGATGCATACAAGGCAAACCTGGAACATCAGCTTGCACTACAGAGTTATGAGCAGGTGCGGGCACCGTTTACGGGCGTGATTACAGAACGCGATGTAGACGAGGGCGCGCTTATTTCGGCGTCAGGATCGAGCGCAGGTGCCCAGACTTCGCCTGCGCCACAAGGGCAGACATCGAGCGCGGGAGGAACAACGCAGGCTGGGCAAACAAACAACTCTGGCAGCTTGGGCAGTACAAACTCTGCGGCAACTTCGGCGCAGTCGCCGGGACAGGGAGGCCCGCTATTTGGTCTTTCACAGGTGCAGCTACTGCGGATCCTGGTATCCGTGCCGGAGGGATATGCAACATCGATTCACGTAAACCAGAAGGCGCCAATTGCGTTTCAGGAATTCCAGGGTGTGCCGATGTTTGCGGTGGTGACGCGCACGGCGGAATCGATCGATCCAAATACTCGCACGATGCTGACGGAGCTGCAGATCGATAACTCAAGCGGCAAGCTGATCTCCGGGATGTATGCGGTTGTAACGTTTCCACCGGCACCGGGAGTGAAGGCGCCGTTGCTGATCATCGGCGACGCGATCGCGATACGACGCGATCAGTCGATGGTCGCGACGGTAGTGAATGGGAAGATCCATTTTGTACCGGTGACGATCGGTCGTGACTTTGGCAGCGCTGTAGAAATCCTCACCGGCCTGAAAGTGGGCGATGTTATCGTGACGGACGTGACCGACGAAGTGGTGGAAGGTGCTTCTGTCCAGGTTCACCCAATAAAGTCTCCCGATGAACAGCCACAGGCGCCGCCAAAGCAGAATACGCCGCCGGGTGGGAGCACGCAATACAGCAACGAAGGCCTGACCGAGCAGAACCTGCAGGGTCAACAGGCGCAACAAAACCAGCAGAGCCAAGGCAAGGGTCAGAACTCAAACCAGAAGAGTAAGCAATGAGTCGTATTTGTAAGGTTGGGTCAAAACGCGTCTGGGCAGCAACGGCGCTGATGGCAGCGACGGTTGCTGCCTGGGCGCAATCGCCGTCGCCGCCTTTGCCTCCGCAGAATCTGCCGGCGCTAGGCCCTCCTCCGACACAGCGCTCTGTTCCTCCGGGACCCACGACGTCGGGAGCTGTGGGGGAGGTTCAGCCCCCAGTCGTTTCACCACTGGACGGCCATGTGGATCCGCCAAATGCTCCGGCACCACAGCTTGCTCATGCCGTGGATACGAGGGCTGAACCGCAGCGTGAGAGCGCAAGCGGTTTACAGCCGAGATTCCTCGGCTTTCTTGGGCCGTATCGCACGCCGGCTGTTCCGCAACTCTTCGATGGAAGTATAACGAGGTTGGAGATGTTGATTCGAGATGGCAGGCTCTACCTTTCGCTACAGGATGCAATTGCTTTGGCGCTCGAGAATAATCTGGATGTGGAGACTGAGCGCTACAACATTTCGCTAGCAGAGACGGATTTCGTGCGCGCCGCTGGCGGTGGCAGCTTACGCGGTATCGATTACGGAATCGAGCTGCCACAGAATGGAGTAGGTGGACCTGGATCACCCTTGTTGAATGCGGAAACCGCGAACAGCAACCCGACGACGCCGACGGTAACCGATCTTACTTCGTTGAACTCAACGACACAAACGCAACAGTCGCTGTCTGAGACGTCATCGGGGTTTAGTTATTCGTCGGGTTCGAATGTTCCGTTGTTCGATCCGCAGATGATTGGAGATGCGGGGTATCTGCGACGTTCGGATACGGCGACGCTTGAAAATGCAGCCACGACTGGAACAACCGACGGATCGGGAACGACCTCCTCCGGAGCTACTGCGGCAACAACGCAACCGCTTAATTACATCGGATTGAATGTCTCGTACCTACAAGGATTTTCGACAGGCCTCCAACTGGAGGCGATCGTCAACAATGCCTCGACAGTGGAATATGGATCGACGGGACAGTTGAACCCATTCTCAACGCCGAGCACATCGTTGACCCTCACGCAGCCGCTGCTGCGCGGCTTTGGACGTAGCGTGAACCTGCGTTTTCTGCGGATCGCACGCGCCGACCAGAAGATCTCACGGCTATTGTTTGAGCAGCAGGTGATGGAGACGATCTATGGTACATCGCGGCTGTACTTTGACCTGGTTTCGCTGGGCGAGGATGTGCTGGTCAAGGAAGAGTCGCTGCGTGCGGCGACCAAACAGCGCGAAGACGAGGAAAACCAGGAAACAATGGGGACGCTCGCACCGATTGAGCTAACCCGTGCGAAGGCCCTTGAGAGCTCAAGTCGATTCGCTCTGATCCAGGCTCAGGGGTTATACAGACAAGAAGAAATTATCCTCCGCAACGAGCTTCTCCGCATGGCATCGCCGGTATTTACAGCACAGCTCGACGAGATCGTTCCGACAGATCACATTGTGGTGCCGGACCAATTGGAGCCCCTGAACGTGCCTTCACTAGTGGCTCAGGGCCTGGCGCGGAGGCCAGATCTGGCACAGGCCGAGTTGCAGTTACAGACGGGAAAGATCAGCGTCAACGCCAGCCGAAACAATGCGAAACCGCAGTTAAATGTATTTGCAAATGTGCAAACGCGTGGGGCCAGCGAACAGCCGTACGAGACGCTTGGGTCAACTGGCACTGGACTTGCAACAATTCCGCAAAACCTTGCGCTGGGCGGGCTGCGCGTATCGACGATCTATCAAGGAGGCGTGCAGTTGACGCTGCCTCTGAGGAACCGCATAGCTGAATCCGATGCCGCACGCGATGCGGTTCAGCTGCGGCAGGTTCAGGCTCGAACGGAGAAGCTGTCGGCACAAATTCGTGAGGATGTGGAGACGGCCGTTGTGGCTTTGCAAACGGCGCAGGCTGCCTATGAAGCGGCAGCGCAGAGTCGTGATTATCAGGCGCAATTGCTCGATGCCGAGCGGGATAAGTTGTCAGTAGGACAATCAACAGATCTGGCTGTGCTACAGAATGAGGCGTATCTGGCGCAGGCTAAGTCCACCGAGATTGCTGCGCGTTCGAACTGGATGAAGGCTCGGATTGAGTTGGATAACGCATTGGGTGATCTGCTCGAGAAGAACCATATCGAGTTAGATGATGCGATTAGTGGAACGCTGCCGCAGTAGCATTGGCTCTTTCCTGCATTCGCAGAGGCGAACTTTCGTGCATCTCTGGTCCCAATCGCTATAAGAGGTTTCTCCTCGACGCTCGCTTTCTTCTTTGTCGCTGCCTCCTTCGACTTCTTCTCGGTCGTATTTGCGCTCATGATCATCTCCTGATTGGAGAATTACCTTTATGTACATCGGCTATCTCTAAGATAGAAGATGATGAGACGTTCCTGCATCAAACCAGCAACAGATCCGAGGAGCACTTAGGCATGGGGAATACAATAGCGTCTCAATCTGCAGCCAATCCCTCTGCATCCTCAAAGCGTCTCTTGCCCTGGCTTGTGGCAGTAGCGTTTTTCATGGAGTCGCTGGATACAACCATCCTGAACACAGCGGTGCCGGCGATCTCTGCGGCTCTCGGCGTCGCTCCGCTTAGCATGAAAGCGGTGCTGGCAAGCTATACCCTGAGTCTCGCTGTATTTATCCCAATTAGTGGATGGATGGCAGACCGGTTCGGGACCCGCCTGGTCTTTGCATCAGCCATCGGTCTTTTCACGCTGGGCTCCTTTCTCTGTGGCATATCCGGAAACATTCATTTGCTTGTCGCTTGTCGCATCCTGCAGGGTTGCGGGGGTGCAATGATGGTGCCCGTGGGGCGGCTCACTCTTGTACGTGCCTTCGCCAAGGCGGACCTTTTGCGCACCATGAGTTTTGTTTCAATTCCGGCCTTGGTCGCTCCGATGCTCGGACCTATTGCCGGTGGTCTCATCGTTGGCTATCTTCATTGGCGATTCATCTTCTTCCTCAATATTCCGATTGGCCTGGCAGGACTTATCCTCGTTTACATCCATTTACCGGACTATCGCGAAGAGACCTCTCATCCGCTCGACGTAGTCGGACTCATTCTGTTTGGATCTGGGATCGCGTTATTGTCCTATGTACTGGAGATCTTCGGGGAGCACACACTGAGCGCCCGAGAGATGTCCGTGCTGCTGGCACTATCTGTGATCCTGCTTGCGGGATACTGGGTCCATGCCAGAAGTCTTCAATTTCCTCTGTTACAGCTGAAGCTATTCAGTATCCGTACCTTCAGAGCCGCGGTGAGCGGCAGCTTCTTCACACGTCTCGGAATTGGTGGGGTTCCGTTTCTTCTGCCTCTGCTTTACCAGGTCGGACTCGGCTTCACTCCGATTCAATCCGGGCTGCTCGTCATGCCTCAGGCGATCGCCGCCATGAGCATGAAGACACTTATGCCAGGGCTTTTGAAGCGGGCTGGATATCGCGGCGTACTGATCTCGAACACTTTGATTTTGGGAGTTCTCCTGATGGTGTTTGCCACCGTAGGTCTCCGAACCCCCGTCTGGGCTATCGTGCTGCAGGCTTTCCTCTATGGTGCCTTTACTTCACTTCAGTACACGAGCATGAATACCCTCGTTTATGCGGACATCACGGAGCAGGGCACCAGTAGTGCCAGTTCTATAGCGAGCACGATGCAGCAGATGTCCATCAGCTTCGGTGTCGCTACGGCGGGGCTGGCGACCGCCTTCTTTGTTCCGAGCACACACACCGACCCAACAGAGATGATCACTGGGATCCACAAGGCACTCGTCGCTCTTGGAGTATTGACCATTGTCTCAACGATTGTGTTTCGTAGCCTCAAGACCGGGGATGGCGACGACGTTAGTCAGCACAAAGTCCTTCACCCCGGCGGATAATGGCAGCCTCCGTCGCTATCGGCGCCTCCTCAAGAAGATTGCGAGAATCACGAGAAGCCCCGGCCCCGCCGGCCAAACAAGCCACCGCCGTTCGAGTATTCTGCAACCAAAAACTTCCGAAAACACTAGGGTTGCGACGCTTACGGCAGATAGAGCGGACAAATTCTCCGATGGCGTCGATATTGCCATTCAATTGCCTTCTCTATGTGTCGACTTCTAACGACGTCGTATAGAAAGAGTGAAGAATGCCTAGGGTTATCGCCTTCGTCCAGTGACGAGGACAATCAATTCTGCAGCGATCCGTCACTGTAGCGGCATTTCGCCGACCTGATTGTTGGTCGTGTCGGCCCCGTAGATCATGTCGTTGAATGCATGACGATTTGTGCGTGCCGGATTTTACGTTAGTATGCCGAAGCGGCTAGCGGAAGTGATCCGGCCCCAGCGGATACCCAGGGGCGGATAGAGTCTTATCGTTTAGCAGGACTGATCTTTATCGATTTAGGAGACGACCGGAGAGGGATTCCAGGCTGCGTTTGAACTCCCTATTATTTTCCTGGGCTCGTGAGATCACCAAAGCACCCTCAATTGCAGCTACCGCCCCCTCGGCTCGTACCCGTGCCTCTTTCGCTGGAATGCCCGCTTCCTTTGACAACTGCGTGAACTTTGCAATCCAGAAGTCGAGCGTGTTCTTCACGTGAGCCCGCACACTCGGCGGCGTACCCACGCCACTCAAAGTTTCGAGCAGACACGCCTGACTTCCGCTCTCATAGAACTTGTCCAACCGCTCTCTCACAAGTTTCAGACGTTGAGATGGATCCCCCTCGCAATCAATCGGAGCCAGTACATGCGTAGCAAAGATTCGGTCAACTTCAGTTAGCGCAGCAAGGGCCATTTCTTCCTTCCCGCGTGGGAAGCGATGGTACAAACTTGGTTTTACGAGCCCCGAAGACTCGGTAAATCGGCTCAGGCTCGCTCCCTCAAAGCCGTGATTGCGAAAAACCGAGATGAGCGAGCCGAGGACCTTTTCTGCTCCGGCGGCGTCGGTTTTTGCCATCGATTAATCTCCCTTTGGTTTGCTTGCTTCCAGTATACCGATCGGTATAAGATTTGATTATATACCGATCGGTATATATGGGGGAACTAATGAAAGCTGCAGTCGTAGTCTTGTCAGACCCAAATGCGAATTCCGAGGAAGCGCTGGGAAGAGTGTTCAATGGTCTGGCCATGGCGTATGAACTGAAACAGAACGGAGACGAGGTTGCGGTTGTGTTCCAGGGAGCGGGAACGCGCTGGCTCACGCTGCTCTCTGCACCCGAGCACCCGGTCCATGGTCTTTTCGAACTGGTGAAGGATCGCGTTGCTGGCGCGTCGGCCACCTGTGCAACCGTTTTCGGTGCTACAGAGGATGTGACAGCCTCCGGTTTATCGCTCATTTCAGAGAATCAGGTCCCTGGTACGGTTGGTCTTGCGAGCCTTCGGAAGTGGCTTGTCGACGGAAGTCCAGTCCTGATCTTCTGACCTCACGGGGGCCATACCAGTGGCTGTCCTTTTCCCAAAAGATCGGAGACGCATATGTCAATAGATCCTTTTCACGAAGGCGAACGCCGCGTTCAGCAACGAGTCGGTGAGATGCGGGAAGCGGACCGAAACAGTCCCATGATCGCCGCTCAGATCCCGGCAGGGGCGATTCCATTTCTGCAACAGCAGTCGCTTCTGATACTCGCGGTCCTCGACAGGGGCGCGATGTGGTGCCTGCCCATCGTCGGCAAGGCGGGTTGGATGTCTGCATCCCGCGACGCAATCTACCTGGATCTTGGGCAGACGATAGGTCCTGTAGACGAACGTATTCTAAGCGCCGCAGCGGATCGGCAACTCGTCGGCGGAGTTGTACTCGACTTTGCCACTCGCCGACGCCTGCGCGTCAACGGACGGCTTGAGAGGGCGTCAGACAATCTCATGGTGCTGTCCGTTGCGGAGGCGTATCCGAACTGCCCGAAGTACATTACGCAGCGCGCGTTGGTTTGGTCACCGGACGCTCCCACTCTTTCTCTCCAGGAAGGAGAATCGTTGACTCGGCAGCAGCGCGACGCCTTCGGAAAGACGGATATCTTCTTCATCGCAACGCAGCATCCGGAGCGAGGCCTCGACGCCTCTCATCGCGGGGGCAACCCAGGATTTATTCTGAGTCCCAACGACCGGACCCTCCGCTTCCCTGATTACGTAGGCAATAGTCTCTTCAATACGCTGGGGAATCTTGAAATTGATGCCCGCGTCGGCATTCTTCTTCCCGATTTCAACAGCGGAGTAGCATTGGCGATTACAGGGACGGCCTCAGTCAGCTATGAAGACCAGGGGCGCACACGATGGACAACAGTGACAGTTCAATGCTGGACCGAGAGGCGCCTCCCTGTCATGGAGAAGGCGAGACAACTCTCCCCGTTCAATCCTTAAAGGCTGCGCTCATTTTGAGAGCGATTGGTACGACGAAGTCGGGTTGTCGGTAGGTTAGCGAGCTGGTTGCCGTTCGTGTCGCGATCATATTCCTGGCTTCGTTCCTCTCGAGAGTGGAACACAAGCTCCGCCGGGTTTGTATATTGGCGATTTGGTCTGGGTATCTGTCTTGCCCTCCGGAACCCAGATGCGGTTCTGATCCCAGTAGATGTTTCGATCCGCATGGAAAGACCCTCGTCCGGTTGCATGCCGCTGTCCTGCAGAATGACCACGGCCCGCCAAGCCTGCTGTCTGAGCCGTTTGATCCTGCGATGTTTGATCGGATCTGCATAAGCCTGCTCGAGTTCATCCTCTGCCTGCTCATCTATCATCCAATCTCGCCCAGGAGCTCAATAAACGATGGAAGCTGGCATCGAGATGATTGATGGGCTTTGTCAGGAAATCCGGCCATCTCGATCGGCCATTGCAATAGACAGGAACGGCTACCCAGTAGACAGAAGCCGTTCCTGTTTCTATGGAAGGTTATTTGAGGATTTCCGTGAGTGGCTTCTCCTGAGCGCTGCGGAGGTCGACACCGAGAACCGCTGCGACTGTCGGAGCGATACGCAGGTTCGTGATAGCTCCCAGTTGCACGCCCTGCCGGATGTGGGCGCCCGAAGCGACGAATAACGCCTGCATGTCGGAATCGGTGTTCAGGTACCCGTGTTGCCCTTCTGCCGGATGCGTCGTCACCAACGAGTCTGCAGCATCGTCGCTAAAAGCATAGTCTCGATCGGCAGTAAGGAAAAGCTGCGGAGCCTGATCGGTATCATGTTCCGATGGAAGTCCGATGGCGAGTGCCTCCTCATTGGTATAAACGTGAGCCACCCCAGGTAGCGACTCAAGATAGGTCTTTAGTCTCGGCAGCAGCAACGCTCGCTGCTTTGTGTCAGGAATGAACACCTGAGCGGCACCACCCTCCGCCTTGACCAGCACAGAACCGGCATAGCGATCTCCCTCTCTACGTAACAAGCCCTGTTGTTGAAGAGCAACATTGATATGGATACTATGCGTGAAACTTGCAAAGCCGTGATCTGAAACGATGAAAAATGTCGTGCGGTCGAGCAACCCCTCTTTACGAACGGCTTCCACAACTCGCGCAATGCAAGTGTCCGCATATGCGTAGGCAACATATGCGGCCGGGGTCATCGGCGCATACATATGCTGAATGGAATCGGTCTGGAGAAGGTGCAGAAGCAATAAATTCGGGGCGTGCTGCTCAATGATGTCAACCGCGGCATCGGTCCATATTTCGTCGCGCCATGCCGGGCTGCTGCCAGCTCCAAAATGCGCGACCTGATCCTGCGTCAGAATGCCCTGACTGACCAATTCCTGAGAGATCGGACTGGCAGGATCCGGTTTCTCACCAAAATGCCAGGTCACACCACGGGCACCATAGATGGCTACCCAGTCCACCTGTCCGGTGGTCAGTCCCTTTTCTGCAGCCGCTTCATAGAGCGTGTGTGCGTGAACCAGCTTATCCTTGTTGATCCATGGTTCGATTTCGGGTTCGGCTTCATTCGCAGAAAATTTGATGAGGCCGTTGGCCATGACGTGGTGCTTGCTGGCATCCACACCTGTAACGAGGGTCGTATGATTCGGCCAGGTGACGGTTGGATTGATAGGACGCATTGCTGTAGCGAAGGACCCGTGAGAAGCCAGCAGCCGTAAGGTGGGCATGGGCAGCATGGGGTCTTCCAGTGCTCGGGCGGGGAGCCCGTCGAGACTGATGACAATGACGTATGGTTTGGCTTCGGTATTTGCTGAGGCCTTTTGAGAGGTAGCGCCGACGCAGATGCTCAGCCCTCCAAGAAGGAGCGCAGATAGTTTCTTCAAGAAAATCCATTTCCGCGGCGATATATATCGCCGCTATAAAAGATGAAATGGGAGCCGCCGAAGCGGCTCCCGAAGGATTACTGCAAATTAGAACAACAGCTTGAGGCCGAACTGAATCTGCCTTGGCAGGTTGTTCTGGGACGTGATTGTGCCGAAACCCGGGTCGGTTACGGTCGTATCCGGGTTGCCGAACTGCACGTGATTGAAGGCGTTGAAGGCCTCGGCGCGGAACTGCACGCTGAGTCTTTCTACAGCGTGGAATTCCTTGAAGAGAGAGAGGTCTGTGCTGGCGAGACCTGGGCCACGCAGGTTGTCATAATAGGCCGGCCCGTTGCCAAGATGATAGGGTTGCGGCTGGCTGAAGTCCACCTTATTGAAGTAGGCATTCAACCGTTGATGAATATCGCCGTGCAGCGAAGCATTCTGGCCATTGGTGTCGGCATAGAGCGTCTGCACATTGAAGCTGGAGAGGTTATTGCTAGCACTGATCTGCAGAGGATTGCCGCCCTGCAGCGTGGTGATGCCGTTGATTTGCCATCCTCCGAAGGCTGCATTCTCGACGCCGTTGAGATGGCTGCCGAACTGACGACCACGTCCAAAGGGAAGATCGTAGATGTAACTGACGATGAAGCGCTGCCGTACGTCATAGGAGGTAACAGCATAATCTTTCATCGGGTTGAAACTATCCTGGTGATTCGTACCGTTGTCGTAGTTCTTGCCCCACACATAGGAACCCTCAAGCTGCAGGCCCTGCGAGAAGCGCTTGCTGACGCGTACCTGCAGCGCGTCATACTGGTTGTTGCCACCGGAGATGAATAACGGCAGCATGCTGGTGTACTGCGAATACCTCTTGAGCAGTTGCGCCACCGTGGTCGTAGGTCCATTGATGGCTCCCCCTGTGGTAATCGAGCCGTAATAGGGGTTCGCCACTGGGCTCTCGAGGTTCGCGCCTTCGGAAAGAATCTCTCCGGCAGGCACCTGATCAAAGTCGATACCGCCTTCGCGGCTCTGCTGCTGCTTACGCCCACGGTCGCCGACATAGGCGATGTCGAAGGTTGTGTTTCCGGGGAGTTGCTGCTGGACGTCGAGAGTGTATTGCACGACATAGGGCGAGGGCGTATTTTGCAGGGCACCCTCGATCTGGCCGCCGACACCTGTCAACAAACCATCGGCCGAGCCTGGCGGAGTCGTGAAGCCCTGCGGAAAGGGATTGTCCAGCAGGCTGGAGACGTTCGGGTGAATACCATCGTTATTCGTTGAAGCGATCCAGTTGTTCTGCACGCGCCAGCCATAGGGACCGACGGTCCCTGCAGCCGCCTGCGCCGACGGGCCATACACGATGGCTGCACCGCCATGCACTACCGTGTCCTTGTGTGCCTGGTAGGCGAATCCGAAACGAGGTGCAAGGTTGTTGGCATCGATGTGGTATTGATGGCGGCTGTTTCCATCCACGCCAACGAAGACCAGTCCACCTTCAAGGCCGGGTACATTCGATGCAAGGGGTGAAGCTGCGGTCGGATCGAAGTAGTTCATGCGGTTGTAGCGCTCAGTGCGCGGGACATCAATGTCATAGCGCAAGCCCAGATTCAGCGTTAGGCGCTGCAGAATCCTCCAGTCATCCTGGAAGTAGCCGGCAAAGTAGTAACTCTGGGTGGCAACGTCCTTGTAATCCTGAATCATGTCGCCCGTACCGAGGCCGAGCAGCATGGTGGCCACGCCGTTTCCGGTTGCGGCAGAGGCTATGTTCGGCTCCTGCGTCCAGTTGGTGCCAAAGGTGAAGTTGCCAGAACTGTCGGCGGTCTCACGGTCGTTGACGCGCAGCATGCGACCGTCAAAACCAAACTTGAAGGTGTGCTGTCCGTGGGTCCAGGTCAGCGAAGAAAGCAGGCTATAGGTCATGAAGGCGTTGTGCCGATAACCGTTGTTGCCGAGGCCGGTGTAGGCTTGCGGCGAAAGGACCGGAAAGAGTGGCGTGCCGCTGAATTGATTGATGTCCGCCGGCAGGCCAAGCTGCGTGGCTTCGTTAAAACCGAGGCTTGTGTTCTGGTAATCGTACAGCGTACGCGCAAAACCCAGACGAGCGTCGAAGATCATATTCGACTTGGGAAAAAGCGTGTAGCCGGCCGTTATGCCGCGCGAATAATCGTCGCCATCAATCAGACCTTCTGCCACTGCCACTTGCGCTGGCCAAAGCGGGTCGGGGTTGGACTGATAGACGCGGTTCGAGTACCGGACAAAGAGCTTCTGCTTATCACTGATGGTGTGATCCACACGCACGTCCCAGGCAGTCGTTGCTGTTGGGCTGCCGCCTGTGGCATAGAAGTTGTTGACCGTCGCGCCGGGCACGTTTGGTTCCGGGTAGTATTTAAGGGCGTTTAGCGCGACCTGGCTTATCTGTGCTCCATACGGCGCCAATTGGGCGTTGGTGATTACGTTGCCCTGAAAAGGAGTCCGAACGTATCGCTGACAGGGATTTTGCCCTGCAACGGCGCACTGTGTTGTGAAGGGATTGTAGATCGTTTGGCCACTCTGAGAGAAGTCGCCTGCACGCTCAGCATCCGTGGGGACGGTATTGGTAATTTCCGTCGACTGGTTCGAGCGCAATAACTCGGTCGATACCATGAAAAAAGTGCGATTTTTGAGGATCGGACCGCTCAGTTCGCCGCCAAACTGGTTGCGGTGAAACAAAGGCAGCGGCTGATTGTGCTGGTTTGCGAAGTAGGTGTTGGAATCGAGCGCCGAGTTGCGGATGAACTCGAAGAGCGAACCATGAAATTGGTTCGCGCCAGACTTGAAGACGACGTTTATGATGCCGTCCAGCGTTCGGCCATATTCAGCGGGGAAATTCTGAGCAAGGACGCGGAACTCTCCAATGGCGTCGATCGACGGGAAGACGCCAATGCCAGAGTTTCCGTTGACGGTCGGGAAGCCGGCCGGCGTGCCATCGACCAGTGTGTCGTGGTAGCCCTGGCGTCCGCCGCTGATCGAAAAGCTGTTGGAGTTATAGTCGTCTCCGGTTGTACCCGAGTAACTCGGAATGAGTTCGAGCAGGGCGTAGGGATTGCGAGTATTCAGAGGCAGGTCTCGCAATTGTTTCCCATTGACCTCGTCGCTCACCTGCGAGGAGACGGTATCCAATCCAGAGACATCAGCATTGACAGTCACAATCTGATCGACCTGGCCAACCTGGAGAGTTACATCCTGGGATGCGTTCTGGTTCAGGTCAAGCCGGATATTCGTCTGGTCGTAGCCGCGGAATCCACTCGCCTCAATACGCAGCGAATAAGTACCCGGCTGGAGGTCGAGCAGAGTGTACTCGCCTTTGTCGTTGGTCTTTTGCACGGCGCGGGCGTTGGTAGCCGTGTTGATGGCGCTTACCGTGGCCGTCCCGATCGCGTGGCCACTGCTGTCTTGCACCCGGCCGACCAGGCTCGCACCGATCGACTGCCCAAATGCCACATTTCTGGATGAGAGAACAACCAGCGATATAGCAACGCATAACAATAAAACCGAATTTCGCAGGATGGCGCTTTGCGACCATCTGCATCCTAATCTCCAAATTTCCATGAAACTTCCTTTCGTCATCTGGTGAAAAGAGAAACCGCATCTCCAGGCCGATCGCCTGGGTGCTCAAGACATACAAGAGGGTAGAAAAACGAGGAGGTTTATTTCACCTCTCCATGCCAGACCCTAACGAAGTGGAAGTCGACGAGCGCAGTGAATTCACGGTGATTCATTCGCCGTCACTAGAGCGCCCTATAGATTCAACGGGTTATGCTCCGTTTTGTGAATAGAAGAAGTGTAGGTGAAACGAAGGTGATTCATCTTCCTTTAACGCACACCAGGTTAAATCGGAACTTAAATGCCATGGTCTTTAAATAGAACAGTCGGCGTGCATGGCTGAGATTCGCACCATTGGCGAAGATGAGGCGCTGACTTACACGGACGATCCGCGCTGGCTGCTTGTAGAGAGAATTCTCGCCACTCGCGATTTTCAACGCTCTCCGAGGTTGTCCGACTTTCTGCGTCACGTCTGTCAGTTGACACTTGAAGGTCGCGAAGGCCCCATCAGCGAACAATATTTAGGAGAGGTGCTATTCGGGCGCGCCCCTGACTACGACTCGACCTCGGATACGATCGTCCGGTCTCACGCTCTGCGCCTGCGCCGCCGCCTCGAGCATTACTTCCAGCGGGAAGGCAAATCGGAGCCGCTGACGCTGATCATTCCCCGGGGCGGATACGTGCCACTCTTCGTTCCCGCCTCCGAGACAATCATGTCGACCCGGCAGGAGTCTGCGCCAACGCTCTCGTTTCGGGCCGGGATGTATGACGTTCCAGGTCCAGCAGGACACCACGCTGCTGGCACACCAACCGAAGGAATTTCCAGTTCTTCGTCGCCAGTTGCGTTGCCACTTACTGACCTCCACGTCGTCTTAGGCCGTTACCGGGCGGTACTCACTCTTTCGCTCTGCTTTGTGCTCGCGCTTGTGGCCATCGTTATCTATCAAGGGCGCGCGCTCCATACCCTGCGCGCGCATGAATACCACGACCGGAATCATCCTCTGTGGAGCCGTCTTTTCAATGCAGAGGAACCCACCCAGGTTGTTCTTGGCGACTCCGGGCTTGTGCTCTTTCACGCTACAGCTCGCCGTTATGTCAGCCTCCAGGATTACGTCAACAACGACTTAACGAAAGAATTGCCATACGTCCAGCATGTCGATCCGGATTTCGCATTGCTGCTGGCCGGACGCCGTTACACGTCCCTGACCGATGCCACGACTGCGATACGACTCTTGCGTTTACCGGAAGCAAGGCCCGACCGCACAACCGTCAGTTTCAGCCGAGACATGCATCTGGATGACTTCAAGAACGGTAACGTCATCATGATCGGCGCGCAGGAAGCCGATCCATGGGTCGAGCTGTTCGAGCATCAGATGGACTTTGTGTTCTCGATCGACACTCCAGACAAGCATTCTGTCTTCCTCAACCGGAACCCGCAATCGGGCGAACCGGCAGTCTATACTCCCGAACGCGATGGTCCACACCAGATCTACGCGGTCATCGCGTTTCTGCCGAATCTCACAGCGACTGGTAACGTGTTGCTGCTCGAAGGTATCTCGATGGCGGGAACGGAATCAGCTGTTGACCTTCTGATGGATGATCGACGTCTGGTACCGATTCTCAACGGAATCCGTCGGCCCGACGGGACATTACCTCACTTCGAGATGATGATTGCTACCAACATCGTTAAAGATAGTCCGACACCGCCGCAGGTCTTAGCGCTTCACGTCCATCGCTAAGTTCAATCTGCACCAGTCCCAGGCTCCTTCACACATCAGCACTGGCATCCTCACGAATCCTGCGACGACGCCACTGATAGGCTTCCCGCGTGTGATGCTGATTCCGCAATGGCTAAATCGCCGATGCGCTCATCGACAGCGCATCAGTAAACCAGAGGTCGACATATCGGCAATGAGTATTTCGGCGATTTATCACCAACAGCGGCAGACCTTCATCAATCCTCCTTCAACGCAGCGTCACGCCAGACTATCGCTTCAGGCAGGTTCTGCCTCTTGAACTTTTTCGCTAACCCAGTAGACGCCCATCTCGCGAAGCACAAGACGGATGGCATCGAGCAAGGCTTCGACGTCGGAAGATGTTATTCTCCCGATCGTTCCGATTCGGAAGCACGATTCATGGGACAGCTTGCCTGGATAGATCGCAAAACCGGCCGTCCAAAGCCTCTCATAGAAATCAGCGAACTGGAACGCCGGGTTGGAGGGGTATCGAAACGACGTGATGATGAAGCTTTGGTCTTCCTCAGCGAGGTAGACCTCAAAGCCGATCTCCTTCATGCCGCGGCACAGCGCGATATGGTTTTGTCTATAGCGTTCTCCGCGGGCGCGCACTCCGCCTTCTTCGTCGAGCTCATTCAACGCCTGCTCAAATGCCAAAATGGTATGAATTGGAGGCGTGAATCGGAAGTGCCCATTCGCTTCCATACTGGCCCATTGATCGTAGAGATCGAGACTCAACGTGCGCGCATTTCCTTTCGCCGACTCCAGACCAGGTCGGCTGGCAAGGATGAAGCCAAAGCCTGGAACCCCTTCGATACATTTATTTGCAGAAGAGATCAGAAAGTCGATGTGCGAACCAGCCATGTCGATGGGAACCGCACCGAAGCTGCTCATCGCATCCACAATGTAGACGGCGCCGGCACCATGAACCACAACGCCGATTTCTTCTACCTGATTCAGGATGCCGCTGGTCGTTTCACAGTGCACCACAGCGACATGAGTAATCCCGGTAAGTGAAGCCAAATGCTCTGCGACAAGCTCCGGAGTAAATTTCCTGTTCTCTGCAACCTCAAGAACATCGAGGGCAATGCCGTGAACGCGCGCGGTCTGCGCGATGCGTCGCCCGTAGGCCCCGTTGACCAGCACCAGCAGCTTGCCGTCGCGTGGAATTACGGATGAGATGACCGATTCGACCACAAACGTGCCGCTTCCCTGCATGAGAATGCACTCGTAGTCCTCGGGAGGATAAGAGCCGAGGGCGAGCAGACGCGTCCGGATACTGTGAACGCTCGCGAGAAAATCGCTATCCAACGATCCCAGATCGCGGAGCATGGCTTCTTTGACGGTGGCGCTCGTCGTCAGGGGGCCTGGAGTAAAGAGCAGCTTACCTGGACTATCTGGGTACATATTGATTCTCCTCTTCATCACCATCGCCGTAATTCCCATCTCCGTAGTTGATCGGAGGCTGAGGGACCATTGCAACTACCTTGTCGGACGCAGTGTAGACTTTTCGCCCACCAAGGTACGTTGCTTCGAGAACAATGTCCTTGATCCTGTTTGGCGGAACTTCTCGCGGATCTTTCTGGAGAACTACAAAATCCGCCAGCTTACCTTGAGCGATCGAGCCTTTGATGTTCTCCTCAAAAGTGGCATACGCTCCATCCAGCGTCCAGGCTTTGATTGCCTCATCCACACTGGCTCTTTGATTTGCTCCGACGACGGTACCCCGTGAACTCGTACGGGTCACCATATCCTGAATTCTGAGCAGTGGGTCGGCTGCAGAGATTGGAGAATCGGAATGACCAGCCACAGGAATACCCATGTCAATCGCCGTACGATATGCGTGCATCATCGCAAGACGCTTTGGCCCGTAGGAAAGGAGAATGTCTCCGTACTCCCACATATACGAATGGAACACCAGAATCACGCCATCCTTCTTCGCGCGATCCAGCAGGGCCTGATTCATCACGCTCGCATGCTCGATCCGCCAGCGGGCGTCTGGACGAGGATTCTTCGCCTCCGCGTGTTCGATCGCAGTGAGAACCATGTCGATCTCGCGGTCACCGTTGGAATGAGTCGCGACCTGCCATCCGGCGTCCCACCACTTCTGGAAGTCGGCATCCAGCTTCTCCTGAGTGCGAGCTGGCGGGATGCCGAAGTAGTCGGGGCGGTCAGAGTACGCTTCGCTGAGCCAGGCGGTACGACCGCTCAGCGAGTTTCCCTGATAGTTCTTGAGAGCCGTGATACGGAGACGATCATCACCGAAGCCCCGCTCAATTCCGGCCGCCTGAAGTTCGTCGAACGATCCGGCGCTGAACATGAATCCGACGCGGACCGGATTCCCAAGATCGCGCAACTGCTGCATCAGACGAAACGAAGACGGACTTCCTCCCGCGATGCCCACGCTGGTAACGCCTTTGGCGGAGTACTGTCGAAAGCAGGTCATATAGCCATCCAGTTCCTCCTGATGGCTCGGGGCGTCCGACCTGCTGCGGCCATCACCCCGTGCGAGCAGTCCCCGGCCACTTTCGCGGATCACGCCGTTCGGGGTCCCGTCAGGATCGCGGTCGAGAGCGCCACCCTTTGGATCAGGCGTATCTTTTGTAATGCCTGAAGCAGTCAGGACATAGCTGTTTACCACGGTGATGTGACCAGAACCATGAGTGATTTCGATGGGCTGCGTCGTGGATACTTGATCCAGATCGTGCCGGTTGGGATGACGTCCCAGCAGTTCGTCGTTATATCCATATCCACTGATCCTTGCGCCAGCCGGAGTCACCGCCGCCTGCCGCTTGAGAGCAGAGACAAGTTCATCCATCGTCTTCACCTTGTCACCGCCCAGCCAGACTCTGTAATGCGGCGTGCCCTCCTGAAAGATCGCCTGCGGATGCAGGTGCGCATCATTGAACCCAGGGACAACGGTTGCCCCCTGGAGGTCGATCACCTTTGTCGATGGCGTTCTGAGCCGAAAAATCTCCGCGTTGGTTCCAACCGCGGTAAACCGTCCGTTGTCGATCGCGAAAGCCTGAGCGGAAGGATGATCCCGATCAACCGTGATGACTTTTGCATTGATCACGATGGTGCTGGCAGCCAATGCTGCTTCCTGATAGCGATTTTCCAGCGAGTGTTCGGATGCGGCCGCCTGAACCGGGCTCTTAACCTCCTGAGAGGTGCCGACTGGAGTAAGAGCGAGCAACAAGAAAAAAAACCTGACCATAGCTGTCTCCATTGATGTTTAAGGCGGCTCTTCCATACATCCGGAGGAGCCGCTTTGGGTTAGAACGATAGCCGAAGGCTAAGTTGAATGTTGCGCGGTGTATTGCTCTGACTCAGGGTGGCTTCCTCTCCGAAGGTCGAGGAAGTAAAACTCGTTGTCGGCCCCGAGAACGTTACATTATTGAGGGTGTTGAACATCTCAGCTCGAAAGGCGAGCATGTAGCGCTCAGACAACCGGGTATTCTTCTCGATCATCGAGTCGAGGTCCCAGGCTGTGGGGCTGTTGATGTCTGGCAGGTACCGGTTCGCAGTGCCAAAGGAATAAGTGGGAGTGGCCGCGAAGGCCGCTTTGTTGAAGTATATCCCTGTACTATTCAACTTGATCTGCGCACCGCCTGGCACCTTATCGGAGATGCCAGGGACCACATTAGGGCGAGAGAGAGTGCTGGAACTGTCTGTATCGGCGACGTCGGTGTAACTTACCGCCAATGGACGCCCCGTATCGACCTGATAGATTGCACTCAAAGCCCAGCCGCCAACTATATCCTTCACAAAACCCTGATTCAGGAAAGCCTTTCCTCTGCCGAAGGGCAATTCATAGCGTGTACTCCAACGCAGCACATGGGTCTCGTTCTGGTCGGAAAGGGATCGATCGCATCTCGGACAATACGTATCCGTGAGAGCGCCCATGGTGCCGGCCACGCTGGTCATCTCGCCCACGTTATCGATAGCCTTGCTGTACGTGTAGGCAAAGACAACAGCAAGCCCATGCTTGAGGCGATGTTCCACCGTCAACTGCCCGGCATGGTAGGAAGAATGCCCCGCCCCAACACCAGTCGCTTCAAAGTTCTGGTATTGCGGATGCGGACGAAGTATCTGTGAATTGATGACTGTCGCGGGATAGATGTTGGAGGTTGGATCCGTGATGACACCGAAGAATGGGTTAGGGACAGTCGTCAGCAACTTTGAACCGAGCGCAAGATCAGCGTCGGGAAGTTGGTTCAACTGTTCATTCACCAGAAGATGCACACCCTCGTTCCCAACATATGCGGCCGTAACCACGAAATCGGCTGGCAAGGTGCGCTGGATATCCAGCGACCAGTTGATTTGATAGGGAATATTCTGTTTCCGGAGAGGGCCTTCGACGGAATCCCCAACATCTATAGCCAATCCAGCAGCGTTGCCCGCGGGGGCAGGAAGACCGGAAGGAAACGGATTGCTGAGTTGAAAGCCTGGGAGTGGGGTCTCTTTATCCGCTTCTGTATCGACCGACGAGGAGGTGCGTATTCCCCCATCCGCATTTGGGAACTGCTGCCAGGCTGCTGCCGGATGGCGGAAGATGCCAAATCCGGAATGAATGATCGTCTTGTCGTTGAGCCTGTAGGCAATACCAATGCGCGGATCGAAGTTCGTCTTATTCGGAACCTGCAGTTGTCTGCTTGTGCCGTACAACCCGGGTATACCGATACCACCGGTAAGAGTCAGTGATGAGACCTGCGGCTGGAGAGGTGAGACTGCAGTTGTATTCAGGTAGTTGAGCAGGTTGTTTGTTTCCACATCTCCGGTCTCATAGCCATATCTAAGACCATAGGTAACCATCAGACGCGGCGACACCTTGAATGCGTCCTGAATATAAACTGCACGGTAATCATGTACCGACGTGGTCTTCGGCTCATACCCGGAGCTTACCGTCCCAAGACCAAGGAGCAACTCCGCAACACCATTGCCAGAGTCGGTCAGTGCCGTAGTGGTGCCTTTGGTGAATCCATCCGTGAAGCCTGCGCCACCACTCACTGACATCTGCTCGGGGTCCCATAGCTGAGTTGGATAGCGCCTCCAGTCGAGGCCAAACTTGACTGTGTGCTTCCCTTTCACCCATGTCATCGCAGCCGCATATTGATAGACAGACGAGAAGTTTGCCTCGAACGGATAGGCGTTCCCCAGTCCGCTATAGCCACCCACAGCGCCAGGGCCACTGATGCTAATCGAAGGAGTCAGATTTGCGGTGATTCCGGGTGCGACATTGGTGGCGTTGAATCCAAGAGAAGCTGGACTCTTCAGGACCGTTTCGGCTCGATTGGACTCACTATGCGCCCACGAAAAATGATGCTCGAAGATCAGGTTTTGTTTAATGATCCAGGTGTGATCCACAATGATATTTTTGCCCGGAATACGGTCATTCGCATCCTCAGGCGAGAGACCGTTGCCGAAGTAGTCGTTGTAGTTGATATGGTTCGTAAAGTCAGTAATGTGTCCAAAGATGCTTTGATGGGGGGTGAGCTGATGATCGATCCTGACGTCGAAGCTATTGTTGTTATCGGTTCCGGGAGCATTGGAGAAAAAGTTATCCAGATCGCTTCCACCTGTCCCGGTCCGATTGGGAAGCGGGTAGAGGTTGACGATAGCGGCCCCAATTGGGTTCAGTGGAGCTGTAATCTTATTTGCGTTGGAGGTACCGGCATTTAGCTGTGTCCGCGAATAGCCAGGCCCTTTGGTGTTTGTGGTGCTCGGATCATAGATGACGATCAGATTTCCTTTGGCATCTTTGGTCTGCGAAAAGTCACCGGTTCTTTCCAGAGCCGTAGGTACAGTGCCTAAATAAGAACCGGCGCTCGTATCCCGAAGTCCTTCGTACGAGACAAAGAAGAACGTCTTTCCGCGACCATCATACAGTTTGGGTATTACGACAGGACCGCCAAGCGTGGCGCCATACTGATTTCTACTGAAGTGGCCCCGCGGCGTAATAGGGTTTGTGTTGTTCGCGTTGAAGCCATTGGCATCGAGATCCTCATTGCGGTAGAACTCGAAGACCGATCCATGCAGCCGATCGGTGCCTGTATGCAGCGCGTAGCTTACCAGTCCGCCACTCGTGCGCCCGAACTCGGGAGAGTACGCGTCGGTATAAACACGAAACTCCTGTACCGACTCAACCCCGGGAATGCCTGCGTCCTGGTTATAGTAGGCAGTTGTATTCGCTGCGCCATCGATCAGCACATCTGTGGTTGAGGCCTTAGCGCCATTGATGCGAAACGTGTTGGTTCGGCTTTCACTGGTAGAATCCTGACCGGAGAGTCCGTCGTCGCCCTTTGTCACTCCCGCAGAGAAGTTAATGAGCTGCAGAGGGTTCCGAATATTCAGCGGAATACTTTCGACAAAGGTAGGCTCGATAACAAGCCCTCGATCGGCACTTTCCGTGTGCAGCTCCGGAGGAGTAGTGGTTACCTCCATCGTTTGCTGTACCGAACCTGGCTTCAATACCACAGTGAAGTCCCTTGATTCACCGACCTCAAGCGTAATGCCAGTCAGCAGCGACGGCGCAAAGCCTGGCGCGGCAACCCTGATCTCATAGTGCCCAGGAGAGGCCGGCGGCAGGATGAATTCGCCTCTTCCGTCTGTGGCACTTTCGACCTTGACCTTAGTATCCGTGTTGACAAGGGTTACAACGGAAGTTGAAACACTCGCGTTCTGAGGATCGACCACCTTACCGCTGACACTGGACTGTTGCGCAAAGAGAGGGGATGCAAGACAGATGATTGATAAGAAGCAGCCGGCGAAACCTATATATCGCATTTATAACTCCAGTTAAATCGGATGGTGATTTGGAAGTTGCCCTGATGGCTCTGACAGTAGCGCTGCCACGGATTGATTCGATAACGGCAAGATGAAGTCATTAGCTCTCTCCGCGTACTACACGGGCTTTAACGGTTATGAACTGCGGTTGAACCCCTCGTCGCGAAAGCTCGGCTGTGCAAGAGAGAAGTCTTTGACACATGCGGCTAGATGGTCTCCTGCATGGCTGGCTCATTGAAATGGTTGATGACCTCGCCAGACCCTTTCAGGTTCCAGATGGGAAGCAGTGCGAGACCCGCGAGAACCGCGGTACCGGCGAAGACGAGGAAGAGTCGATCCCATCCGTAACGTTCGCTCACGTAGACGACAACATAGGGTGAAAAGAGGGCGCCGAGATGTCCAATGCCGTCGATCAGTCCAGTTGCGGTGGCTGCGGCCCGCGTCTCTCCGACATCCTGCGCGGCCGCACCCGAGAGCAAAGTATCGGGCCCATAGGAGAGAAGTCCGGCGAGTGAGATAGCGAACCCGATTCCTACGAGTCCTGAGCGAGCAAGAAGCGGTTGAAAGAGCATGACAAGGCCTAAGCCGAACAGCATCACGACCGAGACCGGAGCTCTACGCGACTGATTGAAACGGTCAGAGATATAGCCAGCCAGCAAGGCTCCCACAATGCCAACCAGTTCGTATAGAGAAGAGAGGTAACCCGCTGTCTGCACACCGTAGCGCAGTTGCTGCACCATATAGTAGGGGAGCCAGAACATAAGGGCGTATCGGCAAAGCTCCAGAAAAAAGTACGAAATGCCGATCGTCCATAACGAGGGCTTACACAGGAGCAGCCCCAGGTCAGCCCAACTCGTATGTTCACGCACAACCGGATGCAGGCCGTCTTCCCAGCCAGGACGGTTGCTCATTGCAGGTGCATCCGATACCTGCCAGAAAAATAGCGGAACAATGATTGCAAGCAGCAGTGCGGGGAAAAGGAAGCCTCGTGCCCACCCAAGTTGCGGCAGTGGCGAACGCTGAGCCACTGCCCAGGTGGCAAAAGCAGTTGCCAGAAAACCGCCGAGAACGTAGTTGGTGCCCCACCACGCCATGACGACCCCGCGATTCTCGGAGCTGAACCAGTTGGCCATCATCTTGACCAGCCCCGACCATCCAGTCGCCTGGCCCACCCCATTGAGACACGCAAACAGGAGCAGCCACATGACAGAAGCGTGAAGACCCATCATGACGTTGCTGATGACAATAATCAGCAAGCCCGCGCCGACGACTCGCTTCGGACCAATTCTGTCGGACAGAAATCCGAAGCCGAACTGCCCGACTGCATAGAGAAGGCTGTATCCGAAGACAATGTTGGCCAGTTGAATGCTGCGAAACCCCGCAGCACCGGCGAGCAGTGGAAGAACGATGCTGAGATTCTTGCGACACAAATAGAAACCCGAGTATGTGATCCAGGTAACAGCAAAGATCTTTCGTTGACCGGCAATCAGACTCATCAGCTTTCAACACTCTTTCCGGTTGGCTTTGTTCGTTGAAGCCTCTCATGCATTCGCTCCGTCTGGAACGTTCGACACGTTCAGCGAGCATCTCCTTACCGTTAGGCATGCTGTTTGCCTGCAGATAAAGGCCAAATCCAAAAGGAAAGCCATCGTGGCCGACAAGTTGTCACGGTCTTGTAATGAAATCTGAATAGACTGCCTATATCTGTTCGACACAGATCCTGGACATGCAAAGCTATACGGAGATCCCGCTCTCGGAGCTTACGCAATACACGACCGACTTTCGGGAGGCGCTCCATGCGGTGTGCGAGAGCCCCGCGTTTAGAACCAGCCCTAAGAGTTGTGAATTTCTGAGGCACATCGTCCATCACGCTCTCGGTGGTGACACCGATGAACTGAAAGAACGACTGATCGGCATGAGCTTGTTAGGCCGTGAAGCGAGCTACGATACAGGCTCGGATGCGGGTGTCCGCGTACGCGCAAACGATGTACGCAAGCGACTTGCTGCATATAACAACGCAAATATTGAAGCTGGCGGATTTACCTTCGATTTGCCATCTGGCTCTTATGTGCCCAGGTTCCTGAGAGATGCCAGGCTGTCTCTCCGTGTGCAGGACAAGGCTATCGGCGATCAGCCGATGCTGTACGACATTGATACGCCGCTGACTTTTCAGCGATTGGCTGCTCCTACCTTCGCCGCACTGTTTCTATGTGTCATCTGCCTCAGGTGGCAGATAGCCCAGGAACATCCCTTTATGATGTTCTGGCAAAGCGTCTTCCAGGGTCACAACGTTAGACTCTATCTGCCGCCCACCGATAACAGCAGCGGCCATCAACTCGTCGCGATGCAAGAGATCCAGGCCTCAGTTCCCTTGCTGAACCTTGCCGGTCAATTTCACAGCCAACTCAACCTTACCGGAGAAGCTGTAGCTGGTGCGGGCGAGTTTCTGATCTCGATCCGACCTGCATCTGAGATCAGACATTCGCAAGCTACAACGGCCAGCCTGTTGCCGCTCGATGCGAACCGACTGACCGTAATGGATACAGTCGCCGGCCGAAGAATTTTCGATAGGACCACATCGAAGCCCTTTCCCACCTCTGGAAGCTCCGCAGCACTCCTTACAATCTCGAATGGCCCAGGCCGATCCATACGCATTGATGGTACAGATGATGCTTCCGTCAGCTCGCTCATCCGGTTGCTGTGCGAACGGGATACCTTTCCTGAAGGCCTGGCTGATAGCCTCGCGGAAGGCACGGTTACCCAGGTGGTCTTTCCGATGGCTCCGGACTCCCTGCCGACAATCTTCCGCGACTCCCCTGTAGCGGCACTCACCAATACAGGAAAAACGCAATGAGCATGGACGAGACTTCCTGGGCGCAATGGAGAGGACGCGTCTTCCTCGCAGCCTGGACTTTATACGCGGGGTACTATGCATGCCGCAAAGACATGGGCACGGCAAAGGGAGGAGCAATTTCTTCCCTTGCCGTAAGTCTGGCGTGCTTCGGAGGGATGTATGCCGTAGGCCAGTTGGTGGGCGGCACTTTAGCCGATCGTATCGGCCCACGACGTACGGCCTTGGCAGGTGCCGGGATTTCGATACTCTGCACAGTATCGTTAGTCTGGTGCAATCAACCGACCATGGCACTCTTGCTCCAGTTAGGCAATGGATTCGGCCAGGGCTTCGGATGGCCCTCTCTGCTCAAACTACTCGGAGGTTGGTTTAAACCTGGTGAACGGGATCGCGTACTCGGCTGGTGGAGCACCAGCTATATCCTCGGCGGGTTGCTCGCGAGTTCCCTGACCGCATGGCTCCTGCTAAATACCGATGTAGCCTCTCGGACCGGCTTTCACCCCGCCTACCTCGTCTCTTCCGCGGTTCTGTTATGCTCAGCATTTTTCTTCTTCAGGAAGACCGATCGATTGCCTGCCGCGCTTCCCGGAGTCGAGCCACTATCGACGCCCCCTGAACCCTCGACACAGGATCGCCCGTGGCGCCAACTGCTCTCGAATCCAAAGATCCGGATCATCGCCAGCATGTATTTCTTTCTAAAGATGACGCGCTATACGCTCCTCTTTTGGCTGCCAAATTACCTGATCTCAGGTCTGGGTTATCGCACTGCCTCTGCGGAGCACATGGCATCCTATTTTGAACTTTTCGGTTTTCTTGGTCCCATTGCCGTTGGATATGCCGTTCAACATTACTTTGGCCGGCGACGCATGACACTTGGTGCATGCCTGCTCTTCGCGCTCGCGTTTATTTGCCTTCTTCATCCCATGTTTGCCGGCAGCAGCGCAACTGGCCTGGTGCTTTCCATTGCGCTTATGGGAATTTTGATTCACGGTGCCGATATTCTCATGTCCGGGATGGCAGTTCTTGACGCGGTTCCACATGAGTTGCATGGGCGTGCCTCGGGCTTTGTCAATGCAATAGGGTCTATCGGCCAGGCATTGTCGCCCCTCCTGATAACCGTGTATGTTTCTCATCTGGGCTGGACGAAATTGTTCGATTTATTTGTCTTTTTTGCCCTGGTGGCAGGTGCAATTTGTGCATTTGGGTATCGGAAAGAGGCACGGCTAACGCCCCGGCCTAACCGTTCAGCACTTGAGACAGCAAGTTCCCCACTGTAATCTCCGCAAATGGACAGACGAAATACAGACATCTTCGGACGGTACGCAACTGCCTTCCACGTCACAGCGCAGCCCCATGGTCTCCTATCCGGGCGAGGTGCGGCATGAAGCAGGCGCCCCGCATTCGCGCAGTCATGCTGGACTGGGCCGGGACAACGGTAGACCACGGTTCTCTCGCCCCCGTATTGGCTCTTAAGACTCTTTTTGCGAGACATGGAATCGTCCTTTCGACAGAGGATGCCAGGCGAGATATGGGATTGCTCAAGCGCGATCACATCCAGGCAATTCTCGCCTTACCAAATATCGGTGCCGAGTGGCATGCGCTCTTCGGCAGGCAACCTGGGACAGAAGAGGTCGCACAGCTCTTCAACGAGTTCGGTCCGGTTCAAATGGAAATCATCACACACCATTCGCAGCTCATCGAAGGCGTGGCCGACACTGTAAAGAACTGGCAGAATCGTGGTCTTCTGATCGGAAGCACCACAGGCTACACCCGTGAAATGCTGGCTCCTGTTCTCACCCAGGCTGCTGACGGTGGATACCGTCCGGACGCTTCGGTGTGTCCGGACGAGGTCGGAGCAGGCAGGCCCGCACCATGGATGCTGGCACGAAATGCGCAGTTGCTCAACGTATATCCGCCAATCTCATGCGTCAAGATCGGCGACACCATCAGCGATATCGAGGAAGGGCGAAATGCTGGCATGTGGACGATCGGATTGACACGAACGGGAAACATGATCGGACTCGACGCTCTCAGCCTGGGCCAACTTTCGACGACAGAAAAAGAGGCCCGCCTCGAGCAAGCCGCGTCTGAAATGCTCAGGGCCGGAGCAGACTTTGTCGCGGAGGACCTTTCTGCCTGCGACCCTCTTCTAACGGAGATCCAGACCAGGCTGGAAGAGAGAGCATTTCTCAACAGTATCTCGCTTTAGCTGCAAAGTGGAATTCAGAACAAAATAAAGCGCCGATCTGGCCTGCCCTCCAGATCGGCGGCAAATAGCCGATTCACTCATGGCGCGCTCCTTTGCTAGTGAGAAATGGAGCGCAATAGCCGGATCAAAGAGTGGCGCCTTCATCCATGAGGGATATTTTGCGATCCTGCTGACTCGCGTCGGCAGGCTGGCAGTGTGCCTCGTAAATCCTCTTTCTTACAAGTCCAGATAGCCCAGATGAATTGTGTAGTCCAATAGCGGAGCGCTCAGGTACTCGTACGTGGTTCGTTCGCTGCGACACGGAGTTCGGCCTCTGCGCTGGAGCTCTTCGTGGAATTGCGGACCATCAGGGTGAAATCGAGAAAGATGTCGCGCGCCGGAAGCTCCGGGTTGGCGACGCGTTCCAGCATAGCTGCGATGGCCTCCGCTCCGATAGCCGAACAGGGCTGACGAATAGTCGTGAGCGGAACCATCAGCAGTTCGGCGTGCTTCACGTCGTCGAAGCTCGCGACCAACAGGTCCCCGGGGATCTCGAAAGAAAGACCGGTCAGCGTACGCATCAGGCGCATGCTTGTAGTGTCGTTTGCACAAATCGCGGCTTGTGGCTTGAGCTCGCGCATGAGCGCCTCCACAGCTACAGCGTCGTCGGGGTCCATCCACTGGACGAGCGCCGGATCGGGGGCGATGCCGTGCTGCAGCAGAGCATCGCGGTAGCCCATGATGCGTGCGTCGACGGTGGGCGCCGAGCTCTTGCGTGCTATGAAGATAATACGGCGGCAGCCCTGGTCGATGAGGTGCTGCGCCAGCATGTAACCTGCGCGGCGGTTATCGATGCCGACGACATCATAGTGGCTGCGCTGCGGGTAGGATTCAATGTCGCGGTCGAGCAGCACGACGGGCACGCCGGCCTTGTCGAGGGCTTGAACTATGCGCTGGTTGGCTTCATTCTTGTGTCGCCTGTGCTCAAAGGGCGCGAAGAAAACGCCCGAGACCCCAATGTCGAGGAAGTGCTGCAACACACGATCAGCCTGCAGTTCGCTGGTGGACTGCGGTGCCTGACTGTTGCCCCAGAGCAGGGAGAAGCGTGAGGACTGTTTGACCTCGGCCATGCCCCGGCAGATGGGCTCGAAGATCTCGGTCTGTCCAGGGTCTGGAATCAGCAGACCGAAGCGCAGCTCCTGCATCGGCTCTGCAGAGCGCACGTAGGTGCCCGCACCGACGCGGCGTTCGACGAAGCCCTGCATGTGGAGCTCCTGAAACGCGCGCGCCACGGTGATCCGCGAGGTGTCGTATTGCGAGGCGAGATCGGCTTCGCTCGGCAGCCGCGAGCCGGGGCGGTAGTCGCCGACGACGATGGCGCTGCGCAGCTGATCGTAGATCTGCCGATACTTCGGAGAGTGCGTCTCAGCGGTCACCTGCTCTCCCTCCGTGCACAAGAGGCGGTGGCCCGTTCTGCAAGCTCCTTGACGCTGGCCAGCACCTCGGAGGTCATGCGGGGCGTAGCGCTGATGTGGCTCACCACCCAGATCGAAAGAATCTCGGCGAGCCGAAGGCAATCCTCCAAACGCCAGTTCTGGACCATCCCGAAGAGCACTCCTGCGGCAAAGGAGTCCCCTGCGCCGACGGGATGGACGCTCTCTGGTGGCAGCGTCGAGTCTGCCAGCTTCAGCCGCTTCTCTCCGCCCATCAACAGCGCACCATGCGAGCCGCGTGTCACCGTGATCGCCGTCAGGTCGTACCTGCGGAGAAACTGCCCCATCAGGTTCCAGCTTTGCGTCTCTGCCTCCTGATCCTCCGCGTGGAAGCCCAGCATCCCCGCGATCTCCTCCAGTTCGGCATCGTTCATCTTGACCACAGTCGCGAGGGCGAGGCTTTCAGCGATGATCTCAGCCGAGTAACCGGCGACGCCGTCTGTGGTGTTGCGGCGAAGGTTAACGTCGTAGAGACGAGTTCCGTCGACGCGCGAGACGAAGTTCCGGATCGTTGCGCGAGAGGTAGCCGAGCGTTGCGCCAGGCTGCCGAAGACGACTGCCTGGCTGCGTTCTGCAAGCGCGTCCAGTTCAGGAGAGGCACGCAGGTAGTCCCACGCGACATCCTGCAGTATCTCGAAACCTGCCTCGCCCGGCGTCTCAAACACCCGGGCCGCTCCGGTCGGGTGGCTCTGGTCTACCGTCAGGTAACGGGGGGACATTCCAGCCTGCGTTACCTGCGAGCGGATATCATCGCCCGGAGCGTCCTCGCCGACCGCACTTACGAAGGCGGTCTCGCCCAGATCAAGCGCAGCCAGCAGTTGGTGCAGGTGAAAGGTCAGGTTAAACGGCGCACCGCCAAGCGTTACGGCCCCGCTGTCGAAGCGATCCATCAGGATTTCGCCTATGCCTGCGAGACAAAGCCCAGAGGTTGCAATTGATCTTTTCAAAAGATGCGCCCTTTCCTGGCAGCACAAACGGCTCGCCGAGTCACCAGATTTATGCACCCTCTGCAAATTAGACATGTCAATAATCATATTGACATATCTAATTCAAATATAAAGAGCGGAAGCTTCCCACCTGAAATGAGAAGCCCTCGCTCGTGAAAATGCTTGAAGGGGGCGGGCGGCAGAATTCCATCCGACCGTGAGAAGATTCGCACTTCAACGGCGAGCGGGTCGAGCAGGCATGCGGCTCTTATAAGAGTCCGCTCATGCTGTGAGATTTCCAGATGAAACCACGCTGGCTCTGGCCACTCCGAATTGACTCACACCAACGTCGGCCATAGAGTTTGATTAAGAGTTGCAAACAGAAGAGCTACGAAACATCATGAGGGAATGAGGATATGTTGAGGAGAAGCTTGATCTGGCTGCCATTAATCGGTTTGGCCGCGCCACTGGCCCTGCATGCGCAGGCAACAGCGACCCCGGTAGTCTCAAGCGCACGGGAAATCTTCACGCGCCAGTCAAAGTATATCGTGGCTGCCGCGGAGGAGATGCCGCCCGAGAAGTATCACTACCATCCCACGCCGGACCAATGGACCTTCGGGAAGATTGCCACGCACGTAGCGCAGTCCAGCAATGCCGTGTGTGCCATGCTCTCCGACACCCCCGCGCCTCAGGGGCCGAAGCTCAGCGAAGACGACTCGAAAGAAACGATAGTGGCCGCGGTCAAGGCTTCCTTTGAGTTTTGCGACAAAGCACTCTCGAATTTGCAGGACTCCAAACTCGGCGACACAATCACTTACTTTCGCGGATCTCAGGTACCGCGCGCCAGAGCGCTCTTCGAGTTAACCGACGATCTGGAGGACCACTACTCTCAGATGGCGAGCTACCTACGCTTGAGCGGCCTCACGCCTCCTTCGGCCAAACCTAAACAATAGCCAGTATGCCACTCCGCGAGTGTCCTTCGAGATGCGCTTCAGATATGATCGCCGCCACTGGCGCGCCCGACCGAATTCTCTCGGCACACCTTCGGTAAAATCGTGATGTAGCCTAGTTTAGAGTCTTTTCTGCAGGCAACACCGTCTAACTTTCGAGGAAGCAAGTTCAGCATGCGCTTGTCAAAGGCAGTCGCATCGCGTGGTTACGCCGCGTTTGCGGGTCAATGATTCGGGAAAAGATATAGGGAGTGTTTCATGTGGATTGTACGACTTGCGTTACGCAGGCCTTATACGTTTGTTGTGTTATCGCTTTTGTTGCTGATTCTCGGGCCAATCGTCATTCTGCGTACCCCGACCGATATTTTTCCCAATATTGATATTCCGGTCGTCTCCCTTGTCTGGAACTACACGGGACTCTCTCCTGAGGAGATGACGAACCGGATCACAACGCCCATTGAACGGTCTCTGACTACCACGGTCAACGACATTCAGCACATGGAGTCGCAGTCGATTAACGGCATCGCCGTCATCAAAGTATTTTTTCAACCCCACGCAAATCTTCCTTCGGCAGTCGCCGAGGTGACTGCCATTTCGCAGACACTCCTCCGGCAACTTCCGCCTGGCACCACGCCTCCATTGGTCATTACGTACAGTGCATCCAGTGTGCCCGTGTTGCAGCTTTCGCTCTCCGGTCAGGGCCTCTCGGAGCAGGCGCTCAACGATATCGGCACCAACTTCATTCGGACCCAGTTGGCTACCGTGCAGGGCGCTTCGATCCCCTATCCTTATGGCGGCAAGCAGCGCCAGGTTCAGGTGGACATCGACAGCAAAGCCCTGCAGGCCAAGGGGCTCTCCCCTACCGATGTCGTCAATGCCTTCAGTGCCCAGAACATCATTCTGCCGGCGGGAACAGCCAAGGTTGGCTCCATTGAATATCAGGTTGAAACCAATAGCAGCCCAACGACAATTCAGGAGCTGAACGATCTACCCATCAGGACCATCAACGGCTCCACCGTCTACGTCCATGATGTAAGCCATGTAAGAGACGGTTTCCCGCCCCAGACCAACATCGTCCGCGTCGATGGCCAGCGCGCTTCTCTCGTTACCATTCAGAAATCCGGAAGCGCTTCCACGCTGGACATCATCGCGCGTGTCCGCGCCAGGCTTCCGCAAATTGCAGCAACCCTGCCTCCTCAGCTCCGCATCCAGCCATTGTCCGATCAATCCGTCTTCGTCCGCGGCGCCATCAACGGCGTGGTTCGCGAGGCTCTGATCGCCGCCTGCCTGACGGCGATCATGATCCTTGTCTTCCTCGGGAGCTGGCGCAGTACCATCATCATTGCAGTCTCCATTCCGCTCTCCATCCTGGTCTCCATCATCACCATGAGCGCGCTGGGCGAGACGATCAATATCATGACACTCGGCGGCCTCGCTCTTGCCGTCGGAATCCTCGTCGACGACGCCACGGTCGAGATTGAAAATATCAATCGCAATATCGAGCTGGGGAAGGAAACCGAACAGGCGATTCTCGATGGCGCCGCTCAGATCGCCATTCCAGCCTTTGTCTCGACCCTCTCCATCTGCATCGTCTTTGTGCCGATGTTCTTCCTCTCGGGTGTGGCGCGCTATCTCTTCGTGCCGCTGGCGGAAGCGGTGGTCTTCGCCATGCTCGCCTCCTACTTCCTCTCGCGAACCATCGTTCCCACCATGGCGAAGTATCTGCTGAAACCGCACTCGGAAGAGGCCGAGAAGGCCAAACACACCAGCCGCAATCCCTTCATCGTCTTCCAGAGAGTGTTTGAGCGCGGCTTCGAGCGGCTCCGCTCCGTCTATCATGGCTTTTTGAATCTGTGCGTCGAGAATCGCGCCATCTTTCTCGTCTGTTTTTTTGGCTTCAGCCTTCTGTCGATCGGTATTCTCTATCCGTGGCTTGGCCAGGACTTCTTCCCCTCTGTCGACAGCGGTCAGTTCAAACTGCATGTGCGTACAAGCACCGGCCTGCGTATCGAGGAGACCGCCAGGCTTTGCGACCAGATCGATCAGACGGTCCGGGAGCTGATTCCAAAATCCGAACTCGTCACAATCATCGATAACATCGGCATCCCATACAGCGGACTCAATCTGTCCTACAGCAACTCCGCTCCTGTCGGCACAGCGGACGCCGACATCCTCGTCTCTCTCGATGAGAAGCATCATCCCACTGAACCTTATATGGAAGAGCTGCGGCGGAGACTGATGACGAAGTTTCCCGGCACCATCTTTTATTACCTTCCAACCGACATGGTGAGCCAGATTCTCAACTTCGGCCTGCCCGCACCGCTCGATATTCAGGTCGTTGGAAATAACATTGCCGCCAATCACGCCTACGCCGAAAACCTTCTCTCTCAGATCCGGCACATCCCCGGCACCACGGACCTGCGTATTCAGCAGCCCTTCGATCTACCGAAATTCACAGTGGCAGTGAACCGAACCAAAGCACAACAGGTTGGCTATTCGCAGCAGAACGTCGCAGGCAATCTGCTGGTCACTCTCAGCGGAAGCTTCCAGACCACTCCGTCCTTCTGGCTGGATCCACACAATGGCGTCAGTTACAGCGTCGCCATCCAGGAGCCACAGTACAACGTCGAAAACCTTCAGGACCTGCGAAATATACCTGTAACCAGTACCGGGGGTGCTCCTTCACAGATTCTCGGCAACCTCGCCGCAATCCAGCGCGGAACCGAGATGGCCACTGTCAGCCACTATGACGTCCAGCCCGTGATCGACATCTATGGGTCGGTCGAAAACACGGACCTGCAAAGCGTCGCCAAACAGATTGACCACCTCCTGGCGGTGAACAAGAGCACATTGCCTCGAGGATCGCTCATCATCGTCCGCGGCCAGATCCAGACCATGCGCGAATCCTTCCTCGGACTGGTTGGCGGTTTGTTCTTCTCGATCGTCCTGGTCTATCTGCTGATCGTCGTCAACTTCCAGTCGTGGCTCGATCCCTTTATCATCATCGCCGCATTGCCCGCCGCGCTGTCCGGAATCGTGTGGCTCCTGTTCCTCACCCACACTCATATCAGCGTACCCGCCCTTACCGGTTCGATTATGTGCATGGGCGTGGCGACGGCCAACAGCATTCTGGTCGTCAGCTTTGCGCAGGAACAGATGGCCGCGGGCATGAGCTCTGCGGAGGCCGCTTTATCCGCCGGCTTTACCCGCTTCCGGCCTGTCCTGATGACGGCATTGGCTATGATTATTGGCAT
>Ga0302308_10000435_pt1 | contig 36515 bp, 37 predicted proteins | sample III_Palsa_E3_3_FD_200531 | JGI IMG/M metagenome (GOLD analysis project Ga0302308, IMG submission 200531) | Peat permafrost microbial communities from Stordalen Mire near Abisko, Sweden - III_Palsa_E3_3 | ecosystem: Environmental > Terrestrial > Soil > Palsa > Peat permafrost | place: Sweden...
AACAACTGGCTGCTTTATTTGATCCGTTCGCTTGCGATATATAGGGAGTACACGTTCGTAATCAAACTACAAGCTCGCCAGAATGACGAGTAGACCTTGGTATCGATTGATACTTTGGTGTCTGTCCGGCTGAGGCGTATGACGTATGCGTTCCCGCATACATGCGAAGTACCTGCGTGTCGCCTAATACCATCGTCTAATCGACGCTCTGGCGCGTCTCTGATTAGATCGCCCCCAGGCCATGACCTGTCTCAAGGTAAGACGTTCGTTCGTCTACCCGTTAGCTTCACTTGATTGAACAACATCTTTGAACGGTTGAGCAACGTTGCCTGGAGAAGGCATGGTTTTTCTCGAAAGCGCTCATTTCGATATGTGAGAGTGAACGCCGTAGATTTTAAAAAGCAAGCGATTTGATGAGGATAAAAATATGCAAGAGACGCACTCAACAGCTTCGACCCGGTTTGTCGTAGCCGACGGAACACGGTATGCATACCGGCTTTTTGGATCAGGAAGTGAAGTGCCCATTATTCTCCTCCAGCATTTCAGAGGAGGACTCGACAATTGGGATCCAGCTGTCACAGACGGTCTTGCGGCAACGCGCCCGGTTATCCTGTTCAACAACGCCGGCGTAGCGAGTTCCGGTGGTGAGCCAGCAGATACGATCGCCGGTATGGCCATGCACGTGATTGCGTTTGTCGACGCGCTGGGCCTGAAGAAGGTCGACATCCTCGGTTTCTCGATGGGTGGGTTTGTGGCGCAGCAAGTTACGCTAGACCGTCCTGATCTCGTGCGCCGACTGATCCTTGCGGGAACAGGCCCTGAAGGGGGCGAGTCGATGGTCGGATACCCGGATCTCGTTACTGCCCACGCTATCGAAGAAGTACCGGTCGAAGAAAATTTCCTCTATCTGTTCTTCTATCCCACCGAGACAAGCCAGGCCGCCGGGCGGGCGTTCTGGAAGCGCCGGCACGAGCGAGCGGATCAGGACACTCCGTCTTCCATGGCCGCGATGCAGGCGCAAGCGAACGCAATCAACGCCTGGGGCGCTGTTCCAACTGCCAACCGGTATGCGCGGCTGGCGGAAATCTCGCAACCGGTTCTGGTTGTGCAGGGAAAAACGGATCTGATGGTTCCCACCGTCAACTCCTTCACGCTTCAACAGACGTTGCCCAATGCGGAACTGCTTGTGTTTCCTGATTCCGGTCACGGGTCAATCTTCCAGTTTCCGGAACGCTTTGTTCAGAGTGCGACGCGATTCCTGGACGAATGACACCACCGTTGTACGCGCGTGTGTGTAGCAATTACGTCGACAGATTTTTATCTCTTTTGGGGAACATCATGCAAGTGCTCAAATTCGTGTTGGCAACGGCCGCAGCGGCTCTCATTGCGGTGCCGGCCTTCGCACAAACCGTGGGCGATACAGCTGCTACCGCGCCTTCGACTGCTTCGAGCAAGAAAGTCGTACGAGCACAAAATCGCCAGATCGAAAAAACAGTGCGTCGGGCGCTAACGAAAACAAAGGGACTTGATTCCTCCGGCGTCACGATTCTGGTGAAGAAAAATGTCGTGACGCTCAATGGCACCGTGGCTGATGATTCGCAAATCGCACTCGCAGAAAGTGTTGCGCGGGGCGCTGCGAACTCAAGTACGGTATCGAATAAACTTACTGTCAGGGAAATCGGTAACTAGCGCGCTAGCGGTTGTTCAGATCAACCGAACGATGCGCTAGACAACGGCTGGCGCCGAGTCCACGAGCGAGGCGAAGAGACGTATGTATGCTTCGCTCTGGATGCGCGTCAACCGGCCCCCTGTCGGAAAACGGGGGTATTTTCTGCGGATTTCCGTGGAAGGTGCGGCTTTACTGCACATCGTAAAGTCGGGTGTAGTCGACGGCACTGCAATTGGCCATGCAGCCGCACGTTAGCCTATACCGGTATGGGGGGACATCGAGTTCTGTACGACGACTGCAAGAATCATGGCGTCGGCATTGGCGGGCAGCGGCTTGCGGCGTGGCATATACACCGCATCGCCGCGTCGAATGTTCTTTCCGCACGCCGCGCAAATGCCCGGATGTCTGGCGATACCCGCCTGCCAGGTTTGATCGCCGTAATAGCAAGCGGTTGGGTCACTCCACGCGACGGTCGCGACAGTTGGGCCCGGCCGGTCTATCACGCGTACCGCACAAGCAGCGGGCGGGGTATAAGGTTTGATCTTGCGTCGCTGCCGCGCCACTGGCTCTGATGAAGGAATCCGGCCACTGCCGGCGAGTGGGCGGATAGGTGATGAACCAAGCAACCGGACGGTATGCCCCCAGCACCTATTAGAGTCGTCACTAAGCATGAGAAATCCTTTAGTAAATCGAATATCGCGTCGGCGTATTTCCTATGAGACATGAAGCTCGTTGTGAATACGAGTGGACGATGGTATGAGACGACGCATGTGGAATAGAGCGCGGTAGAAGACAGGTGCGAAACGAACAGCAGCGTCTTCGAAGAGCCTAAGATCGAGCTATGCAATAACGCGAGCCGCAACGCCGCTGAATTGCCTGCTGGACTACGAAGGGCGTCGACTACTGAAGCAAATCGATGTGAGGTTGCGTCTTACGCGTCGGTGGATTGCCCGTGGTCGATTGTTAATGCAGCCACGAGGTTTTAGATTGCAATTTCAGAGAGCGTGCTCACACACAATTGCTGCATTCTCTGCCACAGCGACACTGAGCAGGACAAGCAAGATAGCCGCCTAGCGTTCACCTAGGCGGCTTCCTCTTAATGACCTTCCACGCGCAACGTGAGATTGTTCTTGAGGCTCTGCACGCCTGGTACAGTATCGGCGCTGTCACCCGCGAGAGCAATTTGCCTCTCGTCTTTTACCGTTCCGACGAGCGTTACGCTGCCGTTACGAGCCAAGACGCGGACACCCGAGATATCGATCTTTCGCTTGATCAGTTCCGACCGTACCGCACGTTGAAGTTGCGAATTTGCGGTGCGAGCGGCTTTCTTGTCCACTGAAGTAGTGGTATTGGAGTCGTTCGCTTGTGCAGTGGTCACGCCGGTAAGTACGGCCATCAGGAGAAGAGAGGTTACAATAATTTTGTATGTGTTCACGGCGTACATTCCTTATGAATAAGTCGCTCGACCTATGCGGCGTTGGCTGTTTTGCGGCCGCTGTCGTAGCGTGCGAAAAGACGGATCCGACTATCAAAAAGCGATTAAGTGAATATCAGCGCTAGCGCGGTCTTCCTAAGGCAAAGAGCTTCGCGAAACGCAGCCACCACCGCCGTAGCGGCAGTGGCAAGAAGGGTTTGTAAGGCTGGCATTAACGGGTCTTTGGACATGCTCAACTTCAACTACACTGATTCTTGTCTAAGTGCGCCTACTACTTATCCTGGCAAATTTAAACTGTGCTTCAGCGAATTCAGATGACGTTGATCAAGACGTCGATGTTCCCACGGGTGGCTTTCGAATAAGGGCAAGTCTGATGCGCGGCATCAGCGAGTGCCTGCGCAGTCTCTTGTGGGACGCCGGGAATGCTGACATTCAACCGCGCTTGCAGGAAGTAGGCACTGCCTTCTAAGCAAAGGTCTATTTCGGCGTCGACAGCGGTATCGGGCGGCATCTTGATCTTCATTTTGGTAGCTGCAATTCCCATTGCACCAATGAAACAAGCCGACCAACCCGCACCGAACAGTTGCTCGGGGTTGGTGCCGGTTCCATCTGAGCCCGGAATGGATAGCTTGATGTCGAGACGGCCATCGGAGCTACGCGAGGCGCCGTCGCGGCCACCTGACGTGTGCATTTTGCCGGTGTATAGTACTTTTGCCGATTGGGTCATGATGGGTTCCTTTTCGAGAAAAATCAGATATATCGCAATCCTTCGTATCTGCTAGAGATCACTGGCGTGTGCGACGTTGGTTGATATGGAACATCTTCCGATTGCCAATCGAGCGGGTCAAGTTATGCCAAAGTATGAGTTAGCAGGATCGTGCGTGCGAGGATACCTTCGGGATTAGCGTGCCTTCACCGTGGCGTACACGCTGGCTGATAAAAAGTGCAGGAACGTCAGGCTATTGATTGAAGCGGGACGCGTAACGCTCCGTCCAGAATGATGTCCTTCTAGACGTGGAGGTTTTGGCGGAATTTTGGGGAGTGTGCTTTCTGTAGAGTAGTCCGGAGCTGCGGTATTTTCTAGTCGGCAGTCGGAGTTGCAGCCATGATGAATATCAGCTCCGATACTCGCTACCAAAAAGTACGTTCAAAGAGACTCAGCGCTGCCAACTATTCCGCGGACGCATAATTTCGACCGCTCACGGGCGGCATCGTGCATGTCGTTCTAAAGAGGTTAGTTTGTCCACTGGCTTTCTTGATCCTTGCGCGACATCTGCACTAGCGATACCGACAAGGCACCAGGAGCGAATCGGGTACACGAAGCGCTGTCGGCTCTTGCGGTCAATAATGGGCGCGAACCTCCATTCCAGGCTCCCATGAATACATATGAAGGTTCAACGTCTGGTCGGTGTGGTTGCCGCACGCCTCATGACAACCGACACTAAAGTATGGTATCCGCTTGCCTGTAAATTGGCGCATTCTCACGTAAATGGCGATTGCCAGAAGGGGGCCGGAGTGAAGAGCGAACTCATCCGCGTCATTGATACGATTCCCGAGTCCGTCTGGACGGCACTTCCGGATGGACACGTCGATTTTCTGAATCAACATTGGTGTCAGTACACAGGCCTGAGCGTTGAGAACGGTTGTGGACAGGGCTGGCGAGCTGCGGTCCACCCCGAAAATCTGCCTGAAGTACTTGAGAGTTGGCAAACGATCCTCCAGGGCGGCGAGTCAGGCGAACTGGAAGTTCGGCTGCGGCGTGCGGACGGAGAATATCGTTGGATTCTGGTACGCGTTTCTCCGCTGGCCGACGTGACCGGAAAAATAGTCAAATGGTGTGGAGTGAATACCGATATTGACGATCGCAAGCGTGCTGAGGAAGCGCTGCGAGCGAGCGAGGACCGTTTTCGCCGGATCATCGACGGTCTACCGACAATGGTCTCGCTTCGAACACCGGCTGGTCACCTTGAATTTGCTAACCGGCAGTTCCTCGAATATTTCGGTGGAACCCTGGAAGAACTTAAAGGATGGGGCGACACATTCCATGTGGAGGATCGAGAGCACGTCTTGGCTTCGTGGAAGGAGTCTGTGGACACCGGGAATCCTTGGGACCTAGAGGCACGCCGTCGCCGCTTCGACGGCGTTTATCGCTGGTTTCACATGCGGGGCTTTCCGCTACGCGATGCAAATGGGCAGATTGTCCAGTGGTACCTGTTGCACACTGATATTGACGATCGCAGGCGTGCCGAAACATTACTGGCGGGTGAGAAGCAGTTGCTTGAGATGGTCGCACGTGGCCAGGCTATGACGGCAATACTCGCTGCGCTATGTCTTTTCATTGAGGGTTCGGTGAGTGGGTGTTACTGCAGCGTTGTGCTGGTGGACAGGAACGGTACTCATCTTGAAGACGGAGCCGCACCAAGTTTGCCAGCAAGCTTCACCGCTTCAATTGTCGGACGCCCTGTCAATGCCGAGTCCGGGCCATGCGCAATGGCTGCTTACCTGAACGAACAGGTCATCGCCACTGACCTCACGTCAGAATCGAGATGGGCCGAGTACGAATGGTGTCCAATGGCTCTCTCACACGGACTGCACGCGTGCTGGTCCACACCGATTCAATCATCGGCCGGAAAAGTCCTTGGCGCGTTCGCAATATATTATCCTGAGCCCAAGACACCGACTCCGCAGGACGAAGCCGTTATTGATCAGATCACGCATATCGCGAGTATCGCCATCGAACGTGCGCTCGGTGACGCAGCCTTGAGAAGCAGTGAGGTTCGCAAGGCTGCGATTCTGGACTCGGCACTCGATTGCATTGTGACGATTGATCACGAGGGCACGATCATCGAGTTCAATCCAGCGGCAGAACAAACCTTCGGTTACCTCGCGCACGAGGTGGTGGGCGAGCGCATGGCTGAGGTCATGATTCCGTCATTGCTTGAGCACCAGGACAAGCGGGAGTTTGCGCTCTCGCTTGCTAACGGCAACTCAACCATGCTCGGGAGACGCGTCGAGCTGACGGCAGTGCGCGCGAGCGGAAACGAATTCCCGGTTGAAGTGGCGGTTACACGAATTCCTTTGGATGGGCCGCCGGTCTTCACGTGCTATGTGCGCGACATAACGGAGCGTCAGGAGGCCGAGGAAAAATTGAGACGCAGCGGCGCCTATCTCGCGGAGGCACAGAAACTTAGCCTGACGGGGAGTTTCGGGTGGAGTGTATATGTTGATCAACACTTCTGGTCTGAAGAGACATTCCGTATTTTCGGCTACCACATCGCGACTAAGATCACACTCCAACTGATTCTGGCGCGAGTCCATCCGCAGGACATCTCGCTCATGCGACGAGTCATAGCGCTCGCGGACGGAAGGGACTTTGATTTTGAATGTCGTCTATCCATGCCCGATGGCTTCGTTAAACATCTTCACTTCGTCGCCCATGGGACCCGCAACCGCGAAGGACAACTGGAATACATCGGCGCGGTTCAGGACGTGACAGAGCGTCGGCAGTCTGAACAGGCGCTGGGAAAGGTGCGCTCGGAGCTCGCACACGTGTCGCGAGTAATGAGCCTCGGAGCGTTGACTGCATCGATTGCACATGAGGTGAACCAACCCCTGTCGGGCATCATCACCAACGCGAGCACCTGTCTACGAATGCTCGGTGGGGAGCCGCCCAATCTCGACGGTGCGCGCGAGACTGTGCGGCGCATCATCCGCGACGGCAACCGGGCCTCGGATGTGACGGCGCGGTTGCGGGCCCTGTTCAGTAAGAAAGAGGTGACAAATGAGCCGCTGGATCTCAATGAAGCCGCCCAGGAAGTGATTGCGCTGTCGCGAAGCGAACTACAGGTCAACCAAGTCGTCGTGCACACGGTTTTTGCCAGCGATTTGCCCGCTGTCATGGGGGATCGCGTGCAGCTTCAGCAGGTTATTCTTAACCTGTTGCTAAACGCATCGGATGCAATGAGCGATGTTGACGATCGCCCGAGGCGATTGATGGTCGCCACGGAACACTACGCGGGCGATGAAATACGTCTGACGGTACAAGACACGGGGGTTGGATTTGAGCTGCAAAGCGCGGAGAGGCTCTTCGACGCTTTCTATACCACCAAGCGGGGCGGCATGGGAATTGGCCTGTCTATTAGCCGATCGATTGTCGAGAGTCATCGGGGACGTCTGTGGGCGGCTCCCAATGAAGAAGGCCCGGGCGCCACATTTTGTTTTTCTCTTCCGCGTGGGCAAGGACAACTAATGCCCTCGCACAGCCGGAGCGTCATGCGGGAGTCGGGCCTCAGGCCAATACCATCGTCTAATTGAACCACTGCCGGGCACATGTTTGAATCATGAGGCGGGCGTGCGGCTAACCAGGTGGAACCCACGTCTGAAACTGCTTCCGAACCTGGCCTGCAAGCTTTTACGGTCAATAAGACAATTAAATGACGCCCGATTTTTCTGTTGGTAACCATCGTGGACAACTGCTGCCATTTCGTGAGTCGCTGCTGGCGATGCTCGGCATTTCATTCGTCGCGATGCTGGTAGCCCTGGATCAAACAATCGTCGGCACAGCGATGCCACGCATTGTCGCCGACCTGAAGGGCTTCGACCTGTATGCCTGGGTTGCGACGTCATATATGCTGGCCTCTGTCGTTACGATTCCGATTTTCGGCCGGCTCGGCGACGTGTTCGGCCGCAAGCCCTTTCTTCTTGCCGCGATCGTGATATTCACTACTGCATCTGTGCTGTGCGGTATGGCGACGAGCATGTTGTCCCTTGTGATCGCGCGCGGCGTGCAGGGAATTGGCGGCGGGATTCTGATCGGGACCATGTTCGCCAGCGTAGCCGAGTTGTTTCCCGATTTGCGAGTTCGATTGCGTTGGCAAATGTTTGTCAGTTCGGCATTTGTCGTTGCCAACTTCGCTGGTCCAACACTGGGCGGCATGCTAACGCAATACGGAGGCTGGCGTCTGGTGTTCTTCGTCAACGTGCCGGTCGGTTTGATTTCTCTCGCGTTCGTTCAGGCATTCCTTCCGCGACTGATGCGGCAACACCCGGGTGTGCCGGTGGCGATAGATTGGATTGGCGCCGTAGTAATGGTGGTCATATTTGGCCTTCTGCAATTGCTGATCGCCTTGGTGCCTGCTATCGGCGTCACGCAGGTGACCGTGGGTCTGGGCATCGCAACCGTGGGCGCCGGGGTCGTCTTGTGGTCATCGGGCAGGAAAGCCGCATACCCGATCGTTCCGTTCGACATGCTGGTGGATCGAAAGCTGGTGGCGTTGTTTGCAATGTCAGTACTCGGCGGCTTTGCGCTCTTCACGATGGTTTTTTATGTGCCGTTGCTGTTCCAAGGTGGATTCGGCATGTCTCCCCACGAGTCCGGCATCCTGGTGACGCCTCTGCTCCTGGGTACGACCCTGGGCGGCATATTGAACAATCGCATCATCACGCGCGTGCGGCGAGCGAACGCGATTGTGTTCATCGGGTTCGCGTTATTCATGTGCGCGGCTTTGGGGTTCGTCGAAATCAATGGCAAAATGCCTCGCTACGTATGGATGAGTTATATGGGCCTTAGTGGTTTCGGGATGGGGCTCGTCGTGTCAAGTATCACGCTCGTTTCTCAGCATCTCGTCTCGCGCAGTCACCTTGGCTCAGCAACGGCGCTGCTGCACTCTTTGCGTCTACTGGGCGGCATGCTGGGTACCGCCATTACCGGTGCGCTGCTCAGCCGCTTGTATGCGCGTGGCGCTCACGGCTCGTTGAGTGTGTATCAGGCGTCCCAATGGTTCAGATCGTTCGCTAGTCCCGAATTCCAAGTCGATAGAGGCGAACAGGCGGCGCTTATTAATCGGCTGATCATGGCCGGCCATGCAGACGACACAATGATGCACGCGGCTCGCAGCGCCCTCGTAAAATCGATCCACCTGGGACTTGCCTTTGCCGCCACCGCTGCGATGATCGGCCTGCTTCTCGCGTGGTTCGTACCGCCGGTCCGGATAGGCCGCGTCGGAAACGGTTGATGTGCTCATTTGCAACGACTCGCAGCGATGCGAGGCGTGCGAGTCCGGCGGCTAAGGGTTAAACCAGTTGCTTTAGCAGCGACCTGTCAAACGGCGCGACATCCCAGAACCGGCCTTGTTCGATTTTTGCGACCCAGTCGGGGTCCGCGAGCAATGCGCGTCCGACAGCGACGAGATCGAATTCCCCTTGTTCGAGTCTATGCTCCAGCGCATGCAGCGTTGCCGGCTCCACTTTCGAGTCATCCTTGCCGAACAGTCCTGCCAGGAAGTCTGGTCCGTTCAGGCCGACTGAACCTACGGTGATTGTGGGCACGCCGGTCAGTTTCCTAGCCCATCCCGCCAGATTCAAATCCGACCCCGGGAACTCAGGTTCCCAGTACCGCCGGGTAGATGCGTGGAACAGGTCAACGCCAGCTTCTGCAAGCGGTGCGAGTAGTTGCTCCAGTTGTTCTGGCGTCTCTGCCAGTTTGCTGCTGTAGTCTTGAATACGCCACTGGGAAAACCTGAGGCTGATCGGAAATGTTGGACCCACCGCAGACCTTACTGCCTTTATAACCTCGGTCGCAAATCGCGAGCGCTTAACGATATCTCCGCCGTACGCATCTTCACGGCGGTTAGTCCCGCGCCAGAAGAACTCGTCGATGAGATACCCGTGTGCCCCATGTAACTCGACGGCGTCGAAACCAATTTTCTTCGCGGCCGCGGCAGCAAGGGCAAATGCTTCGATGGTGTCGGCAATGTCCTCGTCGGACATTGCAACCGAGGCTGTCTGGTCCGCGCTCGGCCCTTCGCTTTGCGCGGAAGGGACGGGCCCTGATCCCATCGGTCGTGCCAAGCCCTGATGCCAAAGCTGAGGAGCTATTTTTCCTCCCGCCAGATGGACTTTGTTTACCACCTTCCGCCAGCCGTCCAAGCTAGCGGGGTCGTAAAAATTGGGGATGCTTTCGTCATTTGAGGCGGCTGGTCTGCCGATGGTCGTGCCTTCAGTGATGATGAGGCCGACGTCGCCCGCTGCTCTGCGACGATAGTATTCGGCCACGTCTGGTCCGGGAATGCCACCCGGACTGAAGCGTCGAGTCATCGGCGCCATCACAATCCGGTTCTTGAGGAGGAGGGACTTGAGTTCGAAGGGTTTGAGAAGGTTGTGATGCACTGTCATTCCTATTTCAGCTTCCGGATGCGGTCTCGCAAACGCTCGATCGCCACGCGCGTCGAGCTCGTGATACGGCGCTAGTGAAGGGTTGTGATTTCGGTTCGAGGTACAAGCGGCATAGAAATCAACGAATTTACGCGCTGGAACCAATGGCCTTTCACAGCCGCGAACGCGGTTCACCGAGATAGACTCCGCGCTCTGCCGAAAGGCCGGCTTTGACATATCTGGACGTTTCATCTGCCAACACTTCGTCAGCGCCCGCGTCGATTGCCGCAAAGATTGTTTCTGCCACTGCCGCCGGAGAGGCCTTCGCCACGTCGATACCGGCAGTCATGTCCGTGTCCATATAACCAACATGCACGCCAACAACCCGGGTTCCTTGAGCGCCCAATTCGTTTCGCAAGCCATTTGTCATTGACCACGCAGCCGCTTTGGTTACGCTGTAGGTGCCGTGCGGCGGTGCGTTCAGCCAACTCAGAACCGAGAGAATGTTCACCAGGGCACCGCCGCCGTTGCGTGCCAGGATCGGCGCAAAAGCTCGACTTAGTTCCAGAGGAGCCAGAACGTTCACTTCGAATTCTGCGCGCAAGCTTGCAGTGGCGTCTGGAGACGTTACCCCGCACCCCAGGTCGATGCCGGCATTGTTGATAAGCAAAGTGACGTCGGGGCATGCCAGAGCCGCCGCTTGAATATCCTCGGCGCTAGTGACGTCGATTTTCAACGGTTCTACGCCTTCCAGCTTGATGGCTGATGGATCCCGGGAGCCTGCGTATACTTTGCGCGCGCCTGCTCTCAAGGCAGCGGCTGCAATCGCAAGACCAAGGCCGCGATTGGCTCCGGTAACCAGGATGACAGAATCTTTGATGATCATTTGAGGCCCCTCTTGAGGATGGTTAGCATCGGGTTCGAATCGGTCGCGGTATAACGCTCTGACGCCCTAGGGCACTGCGACGTCATATGATCGATACATTAGAGCGCACCTATGTATCTACACTGTGTCGGAATGTTTTCCAGCAGGACCAATTTGTATCTGATTGGATTGCAGGCTTTATTTGCATTGCTTTTGGTCATACAGTCATGTGCTATATCTTTTTTAACCCGAACCACGAACATCCCCATGACAGAGAAGCTCGAGAACGCCCTGCAGGTTTTTGCGCGCGTGCCGCTATTGAATGGTCCAACAACGATTCAGCGTCTTACGCGAATTGAAGAAGTGCTCGGTGCCGAGCGGCACGGGGTGAATCTCTTTGTCAAACGTGACGACGAGGCGAGTCTAGGCGGCGGTGGCAATAAGCTGCGCAAGCTCGAATTTCACCTGGGTGCCGCTAAAGTCGCTGCCGTCGATACTGTCTTGACAGTGGGCGGGTTGCAATCGAACCATGCGCGATTGACAGCTGCAGCCTGTGCACGTCTGGGACTTATGTGTGAGCTCTTTCTGAGCCGTGCGGTGCCGCGCAGTGACGACAATTACGAGCGGAGTGGCAACGTCCTGCTCGATAATATTTTTGGCGCTAATACTCACATCGTGCCAAGCGGTGAAAGCGCGCTCGAAGCGGCTGAGAAACGTGCCGAACAGCTACGCGCGTTGGGACGTCAAGTGCTGGTCATTCCGACTGGCGGGTCGACGCCACTTGGATGCCTCGGCTACGCCTCCTGTGCTCTTGAGATATCTCATCAAGAGGCTCAACTGAACAAGCCGTTCCGGCAAATCATTGTCCCGAATGGCAGTTCAGGGACACACGCAGGCCTTGCCGCCGGGTTCACAATGTTGGGTCGCGGCGCCCGATCTGTCAGGTCTTTTTCTGTGCTTGCAGACCGGGATGCCGCGGCAGACACGACGCTTCGACTGACTCGGGAAACCTTGCAGCTGCTCGGCCATCCGAACTTGCCTGTTCTGGACGAAATCGACGTTGACGGCGCGTATCGCGGTGACGGATACGGCATTCCCACTGACGAGATGATCAGCGGCGTTCGACTGATGGCCACGCAAGAGGGATTGCTCATTGACCCTGTGTACTCCGGCAAAGCATTTGCGGGTTTGCTTGCGGACGTCCGTCATGGGCGATACACACCTGGCGACAATCTGCTGTTTGTCATGACGGGCGGCACGCCTGGCCTGTACGCTTATCGCGATGTATTCGAGCAGTCCTGATTCGTACCAGCGTCATCCGTTAGAAGAAGCTTGGCTAAAAGTGGATCATGCAGCTCGTACAACCATTCCCTGTCAGACCCTCAAGCATTTCGTTGTTGCGTATCCGACTCGAAAAATAGCCGCTGATAATAATTCAAATGTAATGTACATTACATAAACGTAACCTATCATGCTCACTTTCCTGGAGAACGTGAGCATGAAGAAATGCAGTATCAAGCAAGTGCTGTCCATTGGTGCGGTCTCGACCTTGTTGAGTGGCTGCGGCGGCGATAGTCCCGATGTTGCGCCTGCCAAGCATCTGTTCCTTGAAACACGCGAATTCGACCTGCAAGCGCATCGCGGTGGTCTGGGTCTTGTGGTTGAAAGCACCTTGCAGTCGTTCGCGAGCGGATTGGAAACCGGAGTGACTACCCTCGAACTCGACACTCAGATTACGAAAGACGGTGTAGCGGTGGTCACGCACGATCGCCAAGTTTCCAAAGGCAAATGTCTGGATACGATGCCGGCGACGCCTGGCGATCCTCTATATCCGTACGTAGGGCGCTACATAAAAGATCTGACGCTAGCCCAGGTCAAGACGTTGGACTGCGGTTCCCTTGCGCAAAGCAATTTCCCTCGTCAGAAGCTCGTTCCTGGTGTCAGGATACCTACGCTGCGGGAGGTATTTGACCTCGTGAAGTCGTACAAGGCGGACCAGGTCATGATGAACATCGAGATAAAGGTAGAAGCGGGTGCACCGTCCGAAACTGCGCCCCGCGAGACGTTTGTCAAAACAGTACTAGACGAGATTCGTGTTTCGGGACTGACACGCCAGATTACGATTCAGAGCTTCGATTGGGGAGCGTTAATGCTCGTCCGCAAAATCGAGCCGGCTCTCCCGATTGTCGCACTGACAAACGGGCAGCAGTTTCTGCAGGTTGGCGTCCCGGGCGCTTCTCCTTGGCTTGGCGGTATCGATATCGATGATCCTCAATTCGGCGGTGACCTGGTCAAGGCCGCTGCGTCGTTCGGAGCGAATGCGATATCGCCGGTTGCGGGTGATCCGCAAAACGGTACGTACGGGCAGGCCGGATACGTCCCCTACACGACGCCCGACCTGGTGTCGCGTGCTCATGCTGCGGGCATGAAAGTTATTCCCTGGACAGTCGACGATGCTGCAACTGCCAACTATCTGATCGACGCGAAGGTGGATGGAATCATCACTGATTATCCGGATGTCCTTCGCAATATCATGGCGGAGCGCGGCATGAAGTTGCCTTCACTAGTCGCGAAGCGGTAACAGCCGTACGGATGACGCGGTGCGAGCGTCGATGTTCGCGGCTGCGTTCTGAATATTTTGTAGATGGTCTCGGCGTGCACGATCCCTCGGAAGGGATGGAGTCCCCAGGGACGCTCTCGATCCCAACCTGAGTGCATGGGCTCGTTACGTCGCTTCGAAACGAGCCCATGACAACGTGCGGCGCGCTAAGGCGCGAGCGCGTACCGGTTGTCTTTAGAACGGCTTAGTCGGAAGATATTTGCCGTTAAGGGTGATGATCGCGCGTTCACCGCCGTCGGGGTCCGGTACCTTCTGAATGTCGAGCTTAAAGTTGATCGCGCTGATGATTCCGTCGCCAAACTTTTCATGGACCAGGGCCTTAAGCGTCGAGCCGTAGATCTGCACCATCTCGTAGAAACGATAGATTGTCGGATCGGTCGGCACACCGCCCGGGATGCTCCCGCGTACAGGAATAGTTTGGAGCAGGCGAGCTGCGTCTTCCCCCAGCTCCAGCTTGTCGGCGACAACCGTTGCCGCATGCTCGGGTAACGGGTGCTGGCCGAGCAGGGCGGCGGTGACGAATGCGAGACCAAGACCGGTACCTTCGTTGATTGCTTCGAACGTCAGATTCTTGCGCATTTTGGCATCGATGATGACGTCGGTCAGCGCTTCGCGAGCAGTTTGGCTATGTTGTGATTGGTTCATGATGGTTCCTTCGAGGTGGTGAGGCCTTTCGGCGCGGGGGTGTTCAGCTTCTGACGCTGGCAGGGGTGGCCGTGACGTCCGGATGTTCCGTGAGTGACACGAATCGATGTGTAGCGCCGTCCAATGCGTTGATTGAGCCGGTCTCGATGTCGTACACCCAACCATGCAGACTCAAATGCCCTTGGGCCAGTGCACGTGCGACTGACGGATGGGTTTTGATATTGGCGAGTTGTGCGACGACGTTTTCACGGACCATTGAATCGACGCGTTCCTGCTCCGAGGTGAACTCGCGCGCTTCGTTGACAAATTTTGCTGAGTCCGCGTAACGCAGCCAATTTGCCACGGCTGGCATGTGGTCGAGGCACTTGCAGGTAGCAATGGCTGTCATTGCGCCGCAGTTCGAGTGACCGCAAATCACGATGTCGGTAACGTTGAGCGCCGCGACCGCATATTCAACCGTTGCTGAAACGCCGCCCGGCTCAGGGCCAAATGACGGCACGATGTTGCCTGCGTTGCGAATTACGAAGAGATCGCCTGGCTCGCGCTGGGTCACCAGTTCGGGAACCATGCGGCTGTCAGAGCAGGAGATGAACAATGTTGTAGGGGTTTGGCTGGTGGCAAGTTTTTTAAAAAGCTCTTTGCGCTCCGGGAAAGCGTCGCGCTGGAATTTCAGAAAACCGTCGATGACATCCTGCATGATTTACTCCTATCCGTTGAGGTGACTTGAAACGTGGTCAAGCGAACTGGTGAGTGAGGAGACAGCTTGTACGGCGTTAATTTCCGCTTCAGCCGGTTAACTGATACCTATCACGCACCAGGTGTATTAGATTCATCTGGTATCCTTATTAGATAAAAAAATCAGCTACGAATAATTTCTTTGCCGATGGAGATTTATCGCAACGGTCTTGTGTTCGATGCAATCATGATCTGGCTATGAACGAGGAGGGTCAAGGTATGCCAAGGTATGATCCGCGAAAGAATTCGTCGGCCTCGGTTAGCCTGTTGAAAGACGGCGCAGAGCGATCCCTTCGCATCAAGGTCGACGCCAAAGTATGATTGAAATTTTGCTTAAAAATGGGGCATGCTGGGCCACGGTGACTGCCAGGGAGAGCGGCGTGCAGAGTGGACTCATCCGCATTGTTGATGCGCTTCCTGGATCGGTGTGGACTGCGCGGCTCGATGTTGACATCGGACTTTTCCGTTTCCGTTTCGCTGGAAGAAAGCCATAATGACTACGCAAACACTCGTATCAGTCGTTGACGACGACGAATCGGTGCGTGAGTCGCTGCCGGACCTGCTGAGGGAATGTGGGTTTGCGGTTCAGGCGTTCTCGTCGGCGAAAGAGTTCTTGTCCTCGGACTATGTCGGCCAGACTCGCTGCCTGATTCTCGACGTCGCGATGCCGGGCATGACCGGGCTCGACCTTCAAAGGGAACTGATACTGCGCCGACGGCCCATTCCCATTGTGTTTATTACTGCGAACGCAGACGGATTGGTGCGGTCGCGATTACTGAAGCAGGGGGCAGTCGAATGTCTGTTCAAGCCATTCAGCGAGGCAGCGCTGCTGTGTGCGCTCGCGGTTGCGCTGAGAGAGAATTGAGGTATCCACCATGCCGTACTATCCCGGGAAACAGCTAAGTTTTGCGAGGGCAGCTGCCGAGGAATCGGTGACGTCCGCAGTGCCGGTCGTGTTCGTCGTCGACGATGACATCTCCGTACGGGAGTCCTTGGAATTACTGATTCGCAACGCAGGCTGGCAGCCGGAAATATTCTCGTCGGCGCAGGCGTTTTTGTGCCGGCCGCGAGTGTTCGCCCCTAGCTGCTTGATACTGGACGTGAACCTTCCAGATCTGAGTGGTCTGGACCTGCAGAAACGCTTGGCCGAGGACCGGCTCGATATGCCGATCATCTTTATCACAGGCTACGGCGACGTACCGATGACGGTGCAGGCAATGAAGGCCGGTGCGGTCGAATTTCTGACGAAGCCTTTCGCTGATGAAGTGCTGCTGGAGGCGATCCGTCAAGCCCTGGGGCGCAGCGGTGCAGCGCTGGGCGAAGAGGCCCAGGTGCGCATGCTGCAGGCGCGTTACAGGTCACTGACCGGCCGTGAGCGTGAGGTGATGAAGCTGGTGGTGAGGGGACGATTGAACAAGGTGGTCGGCCGCGAACTCGGAATTAGCGAGATTACGGTGAAGGCACACCGTGGCCGCGTGATGCGCAAGATGGAAGCGGAGTCGTTGGCGGAGTTGGTCAATATGGGCGCACGACTGGGCCTTACCTCCGCCACGGTGGACTGACGGTTCAACCTTTTGGTCCAAGTATCGACCAATACTATGGTCTAGGTCGGGTTTCCGACAATCCCGCTGCCCAAGATCATCCGTAAATGCGCCGCGCCCGCGCGGGTCAAGGACTTCATGGATCAACGCGCGGTATTAAGAGGCGAACCAGACGCGAGATGCCTTGCGGCGCACCACAGGCCGCCGTTGACATGCAAATCTTCGTGCTCTAGCATTAATTCATATCCCTGATATCCGACAACGATGTCCACTCAGGGATGCGGCGTAGAAGCCCCCGACGAACCTATGGTTCGCCGGGGGCTTTTTTTTCTCTTCCTGCTGACTCAAATTCTTCTGGAGTGACAAATGTTATCTAGCACGTTTCGTTGGCTACATCTGGCCATTTCCGTAGGGCTTACTTGCTCTTCGGTCGCCGCCATGGCCGCAGACCCCGTGAAAATTGGGTTGCTTGAGGACGCTTCCGGGAATTTTGCGTTAGCAACCATTCCCAAGATTCACGCCACGCAATTGGCTGTCGACGAAATCAATGCGAAGGGCGGCATCATGGGCCGCCCCATCACTTTAATCTCCTACGATACTCAATCGGACAACACGAAATTCCAAGAGCTGTCGCGTCGATTGATCCAGACCGACAAGGTCAATGTTGTGTTTGGTGGGTTCTCCAGCGCCTCTCGCGAGGCAATTCGGCCGATCATGGATCGCGCGCATCAGCTCTATTTTTACGACAATCAGTACGAAGGAGGCGTGTGCGACTCCAATACGTTCGTAACGGGAGCAGTACCCGAGCAGCAGTTCTCCACACTTATTCCGTGGATGATGCAGAAGTTCGGAAAAAAATTTTACACGATTGCTGCTGACTACAACTTCGGCCAGATCTCGGCGGAATGGGTGCGCAATATCGTCAAGGAAAATGGCGGCACGATGGTGGGAGAAGAGTTCATCCCACTAAGCGTCTCGCAGTTCGGGCAAACGATCCAAAACATCCAGAAGGCGAAGCCGGACTTCGTCGTCACGCTTCTGGTGGGTGCCAATCAGGCATCCTACTACGAGCAACAAGCTTCCACTCACTTGAACTTGCCCATGGCCAGCTCGGTCAGTGTCGGACAGGCTTACGAGCACAAACGCTTTAAGCCGCCTGCACTCAAAGACATGTACGTGACGGCGAATTATGTGGAAGAAGTCGATACCCCTGCGAGCAACGACTTCAAGAAACGTTTCCACGCGAAATTCCCGAATGAGCCTTACATCACCCAGGAGGCGGCCAACGCGTACGACGCCGTATACCTCTACAAAGCAGCCGTCGAAAAGGCAAAGTCCACTGATCAGGATACCGTAAAGAAGGCTTTGGAAAGCGGCGGAATCTGCACCGAAGGCCCGTCAGGAAAAGTCTGCATCGACCCGAAAAGTCATCACTTGAGCCACACGATTTATCTGGTTCATGTGAAGGCTGACCACTCGGTGGAGATCCCCAAGGTATGGAATGACGTCCAGCCGTACTGGCTCGGTAAAGTCGGCTGTGATTTGCCTGCAAAGCCTGATCACCGCCAATACACGCCGACAGATCTGCCAAAGAAGGCATAGCCCCCGCGCCAATCGCGTGCTTGAACGTGTCTTAAATTCGGTAAGGCGCTCACTTTCACCTGCGCCGCCAACCGGGAAAACTGGTCGAGGCTTCCATGACTGCGTTGTCTTTGCTCTATTCACTGGTCTATCAATTCGGCGACAACTTCGCCTACCTCGTGCTTGCGGCGCTGGGGCTCGCGGTGATCTTCGGAATGATGGGCGTGATCAATCTCGCTCACGGTGAGTTCATCATGTGCGGCGCTTACGTCACCATCATTTCGGCCAGGCACGGCTTGCCGCTACCGTTGGCGATGCTTCTTGGCGCGCTCGCCGCTGCTATCGCGGGGATCATCATTGAGCGTCTTGTCATACGTCACTTATATGACCGGCTGTTCGACTCGGTGGTGGCGACGTGGGCGATAAGCCTGATTGTCCAGCAGACAATGCTGCTGGTAGCCGGACCGTCTCTCGAAGGAATCGGGACACCATTCGGCTCGTTTTCGTTGGGCGATTATTCGTTCTCGACCTATCGCGCCGTGTTGCCGGCCATCGCGCTCGGGATCCTGCTCGCGCTGTACTGGCTGTTCTTCAGAACCAACTATGGCGTGTGCGCCAGAGCGACCATTCAGAACGCCAGGATGGCCCAGTGTCTGGGACTGCGCACTGACAGGCTCTACACGCTGACCTTTGCGCTGGGCGCAGGTCTCGCCGGCCTTACTGGTGCGTTGTATGCACCGACCATGACCGTTGTGCCGACGATGGGCAGTAATTTCATCGTGCAGGCATTCGTTGCAGTGGTGGTCGGGGGCGCCAACGTCATTGCCGGCACCACGCCCGCCGCAGGAATTCTTGCAATCATACAGACCGGACTTACCGCTTCATATGGCCAGTTGTTTGGCCAGATCGGCTTGCTGGTTACGGTGATCATCGTGATTCGTCTAATGCCGCAAGGCTTGGGCAATCTATTCAGTCGCTCACGCTAGGAGCTTGCCGTGAAACAACTTGAATTGGTATCCAGGGGAGCCCGGCGTAAAAGGGCAACTTCGTTGTCCCTCAAATTTTTGCCGTGGTTGGTTGCGCTCGGCTTGCCGCTGATTGTCGATAGCAATGCCAGTGGCAACTTTGTGTACTGCCTCGTGTGGGCCTTCGGTGCGATTGGACTAGCTGCGATGTGGGGCTATGGCGGCATTCTCTCGTTCGGTCAAACTGCGTTTTTCGGGCTCTCGGGCTACGCGTACGGGATTATCGCCCTCAATTTTGGCGACAGCTGGATCACCTCGTGGGGCAGCCTTCTGGCTGCGCTCGTGGTGAGCGTCGCCGCGGCAACCCTGATCGGCTACATGATCTTCTACGGCCGGATCAAAGGGGTGTTCATTGGCATCGTGACGTTGTCGATCACACTCGTGCTGGAAACATTCATGTCGCAAACTGCCGGCCCGCAATGGGCGATAGGCGCGGCGAAACTGAATGGGTACAACGGCATGGGAGGCATGCCGCAACTGACGATACCGTGGCACGGCGGTCCGCTGACACTCGAGAACACAAGTTTCTACTACTTTGTGCTCGCGCTGCTGGCACTCATCTACTGGGTCACGCGAAAATTACTCGACGGTCCGTTCGGCTTGACGCTTATTGCTATCCGCGAGAACCCGCAGCGCGCTGAAATGCTCGGCGTCGACATTCGACGGCATCAGCTTCTCATCTTCGTGTTTGGTTCAACGTTGGGTGGTCTGTCGGGCGTGCTTTACACCATCTGGGGCTCCTATATCACGCCTTCGACGATGGGCCTGACCTCAGCTGCGCTTCCAGTCATCTGGGTCGCAACTGCCGGCCGAAAGAGTATTGGTGGCGCGATTATTGGCACGGCCCTGTTGGTCTGGCTCTCGCAGAACCTGGCAGTCTACGGCAGCCAATACGCGTTGATCCTGCTTGGAAGCATCCTACTGATTGTAGTGCTGCTTGCTCCCGAGGGGTTGCTGCCCTATGTGATCACGCACCTGCGGCGCTTAGCTACGCGTCCACAGTCGAATGCTGTACCTGAACCACAAACCGCCCTAAAGGCTGGCAGAGGGAGCAAATCGTGACCAGGCTACTTGAGACTCGCGCACTGACGAAACGCTTTGGCGGCGCGAATGTGATCAATGGTATCGATTTTCAAATCGATACCGGCGAGATCCGCTGTGTCATTGGTCCCAACGGGGCCGGCAAAAGCACCTTCTTCAAGCTGATTACGGGCGAGCACACGCCGTCAGACGGCAGCATCCACTTTCTCGGCCGCGACATGAACCGAGTATTGCCCCACGAGCGCATTCGAATGGGCATGAGCATCAAATTCCAGATCCCTGGCGTGTTTGCCGATCTGACTGTCCGCCAGCACCTTCAGCTTGGTTTGTATCGGGCCAAGGACGTCAGTTCGACGAGCCTGGACGAGTTGCTTCATCGATTCATGCTGGAACAAGAGGCGTCGGTGCTGGCGTGCAATCTGTCTCATGGAAAGAAACAATGGCTCGAGATAGCAATGGCCGTGTCGCTCGGACCGAAGTTGCTGTTTCTCGACGAGCCGGTAGCGGGCATGTCCGTCGAGGAGACGCACGCAACGGGGGAGCTGATCAAGCGGCTTCGGGACGCAGGGCTAACGATCATGGTCGTTGAGCATGACATGACCTTCGTGAAGCAGATCGCGTCGCGTGTGAGCGTATTGCACGGAGGACGCCTCTTTGCCGACGGGCCACTCGATGAAATCCTCGGTCGCGACGATGTTGCTGAAATTTATCTAGGGAGAAAGAAATGACGGCGCTGATGGACGTGTCTGACGTTGAGAGCGGGTACGGCGGTGGGAAGGTTCTCAACGGCGTCTCACTTCGAATTCACAAGGGCGAAATTCTCGCGCTGATCGGCCGCAACGGCGTTGGAAAAACGACCTTTATGCGCACGCTGATCGGACTTGTGCCGCTCGCGAGGGGCAGCATCAGACTGGATGGACGTGAGGTGGGCGGTGACAAACCCTATGCGCGTGCGCAGAAGGGAATGGGATATGTCCCGCAGGGGCGCGAGGTGTTCGGCGCGTTGACCGTTGAAGAAAACCTGCAGGTTGGCGCACAGGCCAATCGCCGCCGCGCATCGGAAATGCGCGACAAAGTTGTTGATTATTTTCCGGTTCTAAAGGCCAAATTTCAGCAGAAGGCCGGCACGATGAGTGGAGGCGAACAGCAACAGCTAGCCATTGCACGAGCCCTGATTGGAGGACCGAAAGTTGTTCTGCTCGATGAACCGTCCGAGGGCATCCAGCCTTCGATTGTCGACCTGATTGGAGAGACGCTTTTGAAGATTACAAAAGAGACGGGTATCGGCGTGTTGCTCGTCGAACAGGACATGGGCATGGTCGAGAGTATTGCAACGCGTTGCTGTGTCATGGACAAAGGGCGCGTGATCGATACGCTAACCCGTGAACAACTCGCAGATGAAAATTTGATTCGCCAGTACCTGGCACTCTAACGAAGGTGGAAACATGAAATGGCTTAACGATTCAATCATGACGCAACGAGGCGTTGGTGCCGACCGTGAGCCGGTGGTGCATTACCTCTCCGAAGAGTTGCAGAAGACCTATCATTACACTATTGGCCCCTATTCTCAGCCGGTGATCCATATCAAACCGGGGGATCGTGTAGTCGTCGAAACCCGGGACGCATTTGAGGGAAAGATCACCTCTGAAACAGATAAGCCTTCCGAACTGCTTACGGTGCCGTTTCTTAATCCGCAGAACGGTCCCGTGATGATCGAGGGTGCACAGAAGGGCGACGTCATCGCGGTGCACATCGAAAAGATGTCCCCGCGCGGCGAAGACCCGCACGGATTCTGTTGCATGATCGCCAATTTTGGCGGCCTGACCGGGACTGATTACACAGCACTGCTGAACGAGCCGCTACCCGAGATCGTGCGGAAGATCAAAATAGATGAAGAGAATGTGTACTGGAGCCGTCGGAATACGCTTCCATACCGGCCTCATATTGGTACCTTGAGTTTGTCGCCTGAGATTGATTCAATCAACTCGCTCACGCCAGATTCTCACGGCGGTAATATGGATGTACCGGACATGGGGCCAGGCAGCATTACGTACCTTCCGGTTCGTTCGCCGGGAGGAAGACTTTTCATTGGGGATGCACATGCTTGCCAGGGAGACGGCGAAGTATGTGGAACAGCGGTCGAGTTCGCGAGCACGACCACCGTTCGTGTGGATCTGATCAAGAATTGGCAGATCGCGTGGCCACGACTGGAGAACGAAGACGCGTTGATGAGTATAGGCAGCGCACGGCCGCTGGAAGACGCAACGCGGATTGCGTACCGCGAACTGGTGCTGTGGATGGCGGCCGAATTTGGTTTTGACAAATGGGATGCGTACATGATGCTAAGTCAGGTAGGTAAGGTCCGTCTGGGGAATTTCGTGGACCCTAAGTACACCGTCGGAGCGATGATTGCGAAGCGCTATCTTAAGTAAGCATGCCGCAGTTGAGCGGGACGTCGCGCGTATGCGCTTCGTCCTTTAATCGGCAATTCATTTTCGGCGTACATCGACATGGCTTCAACGGACCCTATCAAAGTTGGTCTTCTCTGCTCCAAGACTGGTACCACATCACTACTGGAGATGTCCCAGTGGCGTGGTTCGGTGCAGGCGATTGAGGAAATAAATGAGCGCGGCGGAATAAATGGCCGGGAGCTTATTGCGGTTCATTATGACCCGGCCTCCAATCCAGCCGCCTTTCGCGACCTTGCGGAACGGTTGATTCTAAAAGATGGTGTTCGGGTAATCTTCGGTGGTTATACCTCCACGAGTCGGAAGGCTATGCTACCGGTCGTGGAAAAATACAATCGGCTGCTTGTGTACTCGCAACAATACGAAGGTTTCGAATACTCAGACAACATTATCTATAGCGGAGCATCACCCAACCAGAACGGCGTCCAACTCGCCGATTTCATGACGGAGACCTTTGGTGCCCGGGTATACATGATCGGATCACGATATGTCTATCCCTACGAATGCAACCGCACCATGCAGGAGCTGCTGCTGCAGCATCCGGAGGGAGCAATCCTCGGGGAACGCTATCTTAGTCTCGAGGCCCGGCGCGAACAGTTCACCGAGGTTGTGGCGGACATGAGGAAAAAGGCACCCGATTGGATCTTTTCCACAGTAATCGGGAAAACCGTTCCGTATCTGTACGAGGCCTATATGGAGGCGGGCTTCGACCCGACCAGAATGCCGATCGCGAGTCTCAACACCTCTGAAACTGAAATACTTGCTATGAGGAAAGGCGCCGGGTCTGGCCACTTTACGGCGGCACCTTATTTTCAGAGCGTGGATACGCCGGAGAATCATGCCGCGTTAGTCCGCCATCAGGCACGCTTCGGTCCGGCGCAGCCCCTGGATATGAACTGGGAGTCGGCCTACTACCAGATGCACATGTTCGCGACGGCGTTTGAGGTGGCGGGCTCCGACGAGATCAGCGCAATCATGCCTCAGTTGCTCGGGGCCGAGTTCGCGGCGCCGCAGGGGCGTGTACGGATTGACCCGGTTAATCACCATATGGCGCTTTATCCACGCGTCGGCCGCGCGAATGTGGATGGACAATTCAGCGTCCTTCGGGAGTCCAAGTTTGCCGTGCCTCCGGATCCTTACATGACCCGGCAGACGCTCGGAGACTGGGTGACCAAACTCAGCACGCGGGAGTACTAACGTGAACTCGCGTCGCGATAGCGTACAAAGAAGTTTGACCGGTTCAATCCTGAACCGGAATTTGCGCGTCCTCGTCCTCCATCCGCAGGACGACGATGGGTTGACGCTGACAAGTCACCTCCGGCGCGTTGGTTTCAATGTCGAAACCAGGTGGCCACCGGCCGGTGTTTTATCCGACAACGTGGATCTGGTGTTCCGCGCGCTACTGCCGGAAGAGCGGGCGCCGAAGGATGAATGGCTGGGTCCCGATGCACCTACGTTAATTTCGGTCGTTGCATTCGAAAATCCCACTTTCATCGATCAAGCCATCAAGATGGGCTCCGACGGGATCATCACTACGCCAATCCGGGCCTCCGGCTTGTTGGCCACGATCGTGATGGCATTGCGACATGCGAAGCAAGCGCGGCAATCCGCACAGCGAATCGCAAGCCTTGAGCAGAAGCTACTCGATAACCAGCAGTTGAGAGAAGCGAAGGCCATTTTAATGCTCATGCATAATTTCAGCGAGCCTGATGCTTATGAAATGTTGCGTGCCCAAGCAATGGCAAAACGAGTGACGGTCGACGATATTTGTCGTTCCGTCATCCAGGCAGGCGCGGTGCTTCAATTACATGCCCGTATAAGGTCGGCTGATAGCGGATCAATCGATTAAAAGGGAAATGCTGATGAGGAGATCGTCCACAATGCAAATCCCGGATCGAAAAATAGGGCGCCTAGTATGCTTTTGACCGAGCGTTAAGCGAAGGCTCAAACGATCCCTAATGCACGGAGTATCGCGCCAGGGTCGAAGTAGCTCCGTTCGCAGACAATCTTGTCCGATCCCTCAGCGAACTCGAAGGTTGCCGCGCCGCGCACACGAAAGGTTTTGCCCGTTGGTTCAATAGTACGCCCGGATAACTCGAGTGGCCCGAGGTGCGTACCCGTGACCCAGAACTCGACAAGAACGGTATCGGCATCGGCTGCGATCGCGATGGTTTCGGGCGCGAGATTCGGAAACGGCGTGCGCGATGCGGTGAAATATCCTCGCACGGCCGCTTCGCCGTCGTACACCGCACCGCTGAAATGCATTTCGTAATACGGATGCACGAAGGTCGCCATGACACCATCCCAATCGTGGATGGACTCGAGCGCCATGTGATGACGCACTGCGTTAAGGCGCGTATCGACAAGCTCAGTCATTGCGCCAACTCTTGGGCGCGGCTCGCAGATCAAGCTTCGCCGCCATATTGACGAGGTCGGCAAACGAGCGAGCGTTCATCTTTCGCATGACGTTGCCGCGATGCGCCTTCACCGTGATCTCGCTGATGTCGAGATCACCCCCGACCTGCTTATTCAACCTTCCAGTGATGATCAGCCCCATGACCTCGCGCTCACGACAAGTGAGCCGCGCGTAACGGTCGCGCAGTATTTGCATCTGCGCATCGTGATCGAGCGCCGTGTCGCTGCGGTCGATTGCGTACTGGATCGCGTCCAGCAAAGCGTCGTCGCGGAACGGCTTCGTGAGGAACTCGACCGCACCTGCTTTCATCGCCTTCACTGTCATTGCCACGTCGCCGTAACCCGTGATGAAGATGATCGGCATGTCGGCACGATCCGCCGCGACGAGCCTTTGCAAATCGAGGCCATTGAGGTCAGGCAGCGTCACGTCCAGCACGAGGCAGCTTGGCGTGCGCACACGAGGATGCGCAAGGAAATCCTGGGCCGACGCAAATGTCTCGGGCTGCCAGCCGCCGCATCGGATCAGCAATTCCAGAGACTCGCGCACGGAGATGTCGTCATCGACTACAAACACGATGGGCAACGCCGGTGGCGCCGATCGCGATCTCGACTCCTGGCCGGATGCACTCGCCTGGCTCAGTCTGTTCCCTAGGTCGATAAACATGATGAAGTCCTCAATTAACCTGAAGTGAGACAGAAATTGCAGCCAATAGGCTCGTCTCGCTGAATGGTTTGAACAAACATTCGACGGCGCCCTTGCCAAGGAGAAGGGTACGGACATTCTCATCGGAATGGGCTGTGATGAATATGATCGGAATGGCGTGCTTGCGAAGCGTCAGCTCTCGTTGTAGATCGGGGCCGGACATTGAAGGCATCGCGATGTCGAGGATCAGGCAACGGGTCTGGTTGAGATCGCCGGATTCAAGAAAGGCTTCCGCTGAAGAAAACGCCTGGGCCGTAAAGCCCAACTCCGTGAGCAGGTCCGGAAGCGACTCACGCACGGATTCGTCGTCATCCACGATCGAGATAAGCGGACGTAGGCTCATTGCGCTTTCCCTGTGGGTTGCTGATCGTCCGCCAAGTCTGTCGCGCGACCGGCAACACTGCTACTGCCGAGAGTGTCTCCCTCGCCGCGCTGCGGGATAGAGAAAAAGAATGTTGCTCCCGGACCTTCGTTGGGTGTAGCCCAGATGTGACCTTGATGACTTTCGATAATGGAAAGGCTCACAGATAACCCGATTCCCATACCGGTACTCTTGGTCGTGTAGAACGCTTCGAAGAGCCTGTTCACGTCATGGGAGTCGAAACCCACTCCCGAGTCCTTTACGCCCAGACGGACCTGATCCCCTTCGTACAACTCGGTGCTGATGACCAGTTGCCGCGGATGATCGTCGATGCCGCTCATTGCATCCGAGGCATTCAGAAGCAAGTTCAGGATGACTTGCTGAAGCTGGACGCGATCGCCAACGACACAGGGTAGATTGTCAGCAAGCTCCGTCTGCACGATGACCCGGTTGCGTTGCAACTCACTACGCGAGAGAGCGATCACCTCCCGCGTCGCCTCGTTCAGATCAATCGATTCGGTCACAACGGTTTTCTTCGTAAATAGCGCGCGCAGTCGCATGATCACGTCGGACGCGCGGTTGCCGTCGCGGATGGTCCGCCGGGCGGTCTCACGTGCGCCGTCTATATTGGGAGGATCGGCTGCAAGCATGCGCAAGCATGTGCTTGCATTGGTGATGATGCCCGACAGGGGTTGGTTGACCTCGTGGGCGATAGAAGCCGTGAGCGCGCCGAGACTTGTGACCCGCGCCATATGTGCCAGCTCCGAGCGCGCTTTCGCAAGCGCCTCTTCAGACCGACGCCGTTCTGTAATGTCCTGAATTGTCGTGATGTATTCGAGTTGACCTGCATGGTCCACACTCGCATGGCCAATCACGTGTAGATACTTGATCGAACTGTCGGGCATCAGCAATCGGTATTCGTGCTCGTAGTCGCAACCGCTCCGCTGCAACTCGATCAATTCCAGTACGGATGGAAGGTCTTCCGGATGGATCCGCGAATAGATGAGATCGAGCGTGACCGGCACGGCCGGATCAAACTCGTACATGCGATAGATCTCCTTGGACCAAGTAATTTCGTCGGTAGCGCCGCGTTTGGAAAAACCGCCGATGGAACTGATACGCCGGGTCTCTGCGAGAAATGTTTCACTGCGCTTGAGCGCAGCGTCATTTTGCGCACGTGCAATGGCGATACTCGCGATGTGTTTGATCTGGCTGATCATCGCCTGGTGCTCCGGTGTCGGTGTCCGTGGCTCCGTGTAGTAAATGGCAAACTCGCCGAGCACCTTGCCGGCTGCTGATGAAATGGGCGTTGACCAACATGCCTGTAATCCTTGCGCCAAGGCTAACGGACACCACTCGTAGGCGGCCCACCTTGTCTCCGAGGCGAGATCAGCAACGACGACCTGTTCGTTCCGGCACACCGCCATCGCGCACGGGCCGGAAGTGAGGTTCACCGGCAAGCCGACAATTGAGTCGATGAAGCTGGCAGGCAGGCTCGGCGCGGCTCCGTGGGCGAGGCGTGTACCGCTCGAATCCACGAGCACGACGCTGCAAAAACATCCACTGACTGTCTCTTCAACGAGTTGGCAAAGCGCCTCGAGTATCCGGGACATCGACTCGCCAGCCGCGACCATTTCGAGTAGCGACCGCTCACCGGCGAGTAGAGCCTCAGCGCGTTTGCGGTCTTCTATATCCGTCTGCAAGAGACACCACAGCACGATCCGTCCATGCGTGTCTTTTAGTGGAAAGTGGCGCAGATGGAACCAGCGATATGCACCGTCGGCGCGCCGGCGCCGTGCCTCGATTTCGTAGGGACGACCCGTTTCGAGCGCCAATTGTCTCGCGGCCATGATGCCGGGGCGGTCGTGGGGATGGCAGTTGTGCACGGGTCCGAGGGCCTTTAATTCGTCCATCGTTCCACCAAAATACTCGAGGTAGTGAAGATTGGCGCTTTCCAACTGGAACGTGGCACTCGAAATGGCAACAAGCGTTGGCAAACCGTCAATAATCATATGAGAACGCCGTTCGCTTGCGCGCAGCATATCTTCGTCGCGTCGCTTGTCTTCGATATCAATATGCAAACCGCACCATTTGACCGGCGAGCCGGACGCCTCGGACAACGGACTGATGCGGCAGAGAAACCATCGATATTCACCATCGAAACGTCGTAGCCTCGCTTCGATCTCGCCGGGCTCGCCGGATACTCGAATGGCTTGCCAGCGCTCGATCAGCTCAGGCAGGTCCGCGGCGTGAACGACGCTCTGCCAGCCAACACCTAAGCCCCGGTCAGCCTGAAGGCCCGTGTAGTCGCACCAGCGGCGGTTCAGGAAGTCGATCTGTCCGTCAGGCCGCGCCGTCCACAAAAGACCTGGAAGCGAATTGACGACGTGAGTGAGGGCATTCTCCATTCCGGCCCTTCCCGTGGCGGACGTCATGGCCATAGCATGCGCCGCTTCGAGGGTCGGTGGCTATCATACTTTGGTGTCGGTTCCGCCGAACCCGTCAGCGCCTCTCGTCCCCTGGCAGCAATTCGCCTACTGCCTCTGCATCGAGTGTCCTTTGCCTGGCAGCCGCTAACACCATCGTATTGACCGACACCATCGTGCAATCGTCTCGACTCAAGGACAGGAGTCTGATTGCGGCTGTGTATCGCGGCGCTGGGCACACAGATGCGATTTCACCGTTCAAAGAGGAGATTGACATGAGGTCTTCTGCCATGCCCGTTGTCTATGGCCAGCCCGTATCCCTAAGTACCCCGGATACGGCAACCGGCCCAGGCCACTACGAATTGCTCTACCACTCCCTGTTCTTACCCGGCCGCGGCTATGCGTTTCCCTGCGATGCACGAGGGCATGTGGACCTCGACCGTCTGAGTGATCGGGCGCGCCAGAACTATCTCTATGCAAAGGATGTTGCCGGCAGTGAGTTGTCACTGCCCTTTATCGAGCGGCAGGGATAGAGGCTCCAGCCTTTGAGACGTTCTCTAGCCGGCCGCACACTTGTGGCCGCTTTACAGATGCATTGGATCCCACGAAAGGCATCCATCATGAAAGTCAATGCGCTCTTTCTGTGCGGCATGCTTACGTGTGCTGCAGCAGCGATTGTTGTTGCGAATGCCGAAGACACGGACGGACTGCACGTCACAGCCGCGACACTCCAACTCCGCGGCGAGGGTAGCCTGATCCCTTTCGATCACGCGACATCATGGCTCAATTCGCCCCCCTTAACGGCTGCCGATCTGCGCGGCAAAGTCGTTCTCGTCGACTTCTGGACGTATTCTTGCATCAACTCGCTACGCCAGCTTCCGTATCTGCGCGCGTGGGCCAATAAATATAAAGCACAGGGGCTCGTGGTAATTGGTGTACACGCGCCCGAATTCGGGTTCGAGAAGGATCTTGATAACGTTCGTCGCGCCACGCGTGATCTGCAGGTCGACTATCCAGTCGCGCTCGACGGTGACCATTTCCTATGGCGTGCGTTTCATAACGAATATTGGCCAGCGCTTTATTTTATCGATGCGGAGGGGCATATTCGTCATCATATTTTCGGTGAGGGCGAATACGAAAAATCGGAGGCATTGATACAACAATTGCTGGTGGAAGCTGGAGGTAGTGGAATAGTCCGCGAACCGGCATCAGTAGACGCCGGGGGTGTGGAAGCTCCCGCGGCCCCCCTTAGCCTGGCCTCGCCGGAAAACTACGTCGGCTATGCACGTACCGAGAACTTTGAGTCTCGCGGCGGTGCAGTCCCGAACGCGAGCCATATCTATTCCGCTCCCGCGCACCTCGCGCTCAACCATTGGGCGCTCGCGGGCAACTGGACCATGCAGGATGAAGCCGTTGCGCTAAACAGGCGGGGCGGCCAGATCATTTATCGTTTCCACGCCCGCGATCTTCACCTCGTCATGGGGCCTGCTGTGCAAGGATCTCCTGTGCGGTTTCGCGTTCTCGTTGACGGACGTCCACCTGGCGCCGCACATGGTGTTGACGTCGACGATGCCGGTAGAGGGGTCGTCACCCAAGCGCGTCTCTATCAACTGATCCGGCAAAAGAACCGCGTCACTGATCGACAGTTTGAAATCGAATTCCTGGATCCGGGCGTGGAGGCCTTCGCGTTCACGTTCGGTTGATCTTCGCAAATTGCGGTCTTCTCTGTTGTGGCGCGCTCAATGGGTTCCCTATACGAAGGTAGTGATCGATACCTTCGTGCAATCGATTCAGGTCCGTGCTTCTGGTCTGATCGCCTCCGTGTCTTGTGTACAGCGTTCAAATGATTTGAACAATGGCAACTCACCTACGGTCAAGCTCGTTCTTTGGTGAAAAGAATGGTCATGCCCGGAGTCTTCCCAGCGCCCAGCCGGGCGCACTTTCTTGCTATTCGACATCGAAGGAGATTGACCATGCTTGCCGTACCATCAGTTCCAATCCGCCGCAGAGTGGGAGCAACCACTGCAGCCGCAGGCGCATTCAGCCTTGCTCTGCTAGGCGCTTTCAGCTACGCGCCGATCGTGTCAGCTGCTGCGCCCACTCCGTCTGCAACCGCTGACGACACGTCAATCCGGCCATTCCACGTCAATGTTCCCGAGGCTGCTCTCGTCGATCTTCGCAAGCGCATTGCAGCGACAAGATGGCCCGATCGCGAGACCGTTACCGATCAATCACAGGGCGTTCAATTGGCGAAGATTCAGGCGCTCGTCAACTACTGGGGTACCGACTACGACTGGCGAAAAGCGGAGGCCAAGCTAAACGCGTTGCCGGAGTTCGTAACGACCATTGACGGCGTCGACATCCAGTTCATATGGGTCCGCTCGCGCAATCCGAAAGCAATGCCGCTCATCATGACGCACGGTTGGCCCGGCTCCGCGTTTGAGCTTCTGAAGGTCGTTGGTCCGCTCACCGATCCCACGGCCTATGGCGGACGCGCGGAGGACTCGTTCGATCTGGTTCTGCCTTCCATGCCGGGCTACGGCTTTTCGGGCAAACCCATGAGCCCTGGCTGGGACGCCGATCGCATCGCTCGTGCATGGGCCGTGCTGATGACGCGTTTGGGATACAAGAATTATGTAGCCCAGGGCGGCGATTGGGGTTCAGTCGTGGCAGACAAAATGGCGCATCAGCGGCCGCCGGGACTGCTCGGTATTCACGTCAATATGCCAGCCACCGTGCCACCGAATGTCGCGAAGGCTCTCAACAATGGCGATGCGCCGCCGGCGGGATTGTCCGCCAAGGAGAAGGCCGCTTTCCTCTCGCTGAAAAACCTTTACAAGAAGGGCGGGGGCTATGCGGCGATGATGGTGACCCGTCCACAAACCGTAGGTTACGGGCTGGCAGATTCACCGGCTGGCCAGGCTGCGTGGATGTACGACAAGTTTGCCGCGTGGACATACACGAACGGCGACCCCGAGCGTGAACTCTCGAAGGACGACATGCTCGATGACATTACGCTCTATTGGCTCACTAATTCTGCAACTTCTTCGGCTCAGCTCTATTGGGAAAATAACGCAAACAACTTCAACGCTGTCGACATCTCGATTCCTGCCGCCGTTACCGTCTTTCCGGGCGAAATCTATCAGGCGCCGCGAAGCTGGACCGAGCAAAGCTATCACAAACTGATTTACTTTAATGAGGTGGATAAGGGTGGCCATTTTGCGGCATGGGAACAGCCGAAACTCTTCTCCGAAGAAATTCGTGCGGCGTTCAGAACGTTGCGCTAATTAGCCGGTAGTAATCGGAACCCGGCGGTGCGCGGTACGCGCACCGATTTGATTTTGTAGTCCAGAGAAATATTGATGAAATTTGTTCATCGACTTGCATCTTCTAACTACGGCCCCAAAAAATGACGGCTCAGAGCGGTGATTTCAGATGAGCTCGGGCGACGTCCAAGCATCGCTCCTTACATGCGGCACGCTCGGTGGTTTCGCCCTGTGAATGAAGCTGGCGGAAACCATCCGGAAGGTATCGCCGCCAATAACGGTGACGGGCTGGCAGAACACGTAGCCTTCACTACGTACCGTCCTGATGTAGACCTGCTCCCGTGCGTCGTCGCACAGGCGTTGACGCAGGCGACTAACCAGCAGATCGATGGATCGATCGAATTGCTCGATACTGCGCGCCTGAGTCAAGTTGAGTAACTGATCGCGGCTCAGAATGCGCTGTGGATGATCAAGAAAAGCCTGCAATAAACGGTACATTGCGCTACTGAGCATCACGACGGTGTCGTTTTGATCAATCAGATGATGGACGCTCGTGTCCAACCTCCAGCACCCGAAAGAGAGCAGGGCACTCGCTTCGGAAATCCGCAAGTTGGGAGGAAGCATACGCGTGCGACGCAACACGGCGTTGACGTGGGCGAGCAACTCGCGGGCCGAGCACGGTTTTACGACGTAGTCGTCAGCGCCCATTTCGAGGCAGATGATCCGCTCTGTTGTATCGTCGCGGGACGTTAGCACGAGGACAGGGACGCAGCGGTGGTTGCCTGCGCACAGTTCGCGGCAAAGCAGCAGTCCGTCGGCGCCACGCATCGTTGCGTCCAGCACGATCAGATCAATGGGATCGCGTTCGAGTACAGCGTGCATTTCGCGGCTATTGGCCGCGACCGATGTTCGCATCCCGTTCTGCTGAAGATGGTCTGCCACCATCCGCCGGATGCTGGGGTCGTGATCGACGATCAGGATGTGATCAACGTGCTCCATGTGCAGCTCCTGGAGCCGACGGCGCCCGCGCCTCGGCAAGATTCCGGGCGACATGACATTGATCGACAATCTCGATCATGCGCTGTACCCAGTGTTTCGAAATGACATCAGTTAAAGACTGATGTCTCAGACACTGGATTGGAGCACGTGCACGGGAGCGGATCTCTAAGACGATGGTGTTAGTTGACACCTAGGTATCAGGCGTACGCGAACACGCGCCTGAGCGGTTTTGTGTTCTTCCCCGGTCCGACTCCGACTAGTGATGCGCGAAGGGCGAGGGCCCATTTCCTCCTAGTACGGCGCGGTCGCCCCAGTTGGACGTTGAGTCTGCAATACCGCCATATGACCGGGTGTCCGTTTTCCTCGTGACGTGAGCTTCGGTGGCGTTGTAGTTCTCCCGCAGTGTCTGGACGCTTTGCCCGCGTTGTGATGTTGGTGCCCCTGAAATCGGGTCGTAGTGGACCGCTGGGCCGTAGCCGCTGGCAAAAGCCGGGGCGGCGACCGCGGCGCTGGCCGCAATGATGAGGGCGGCAATGAGATGCTTGTTCATGATGAAACCTCCGGTTCGTTCCGTCTCATCAGGATCATTCTGAGAGTCGGAAAAGAGTAAATATGGTGTACTACGTTTACGAATAAGAACGTTGATTTCTATATGCAACGCGTACTAGTTCAGAACAGTTTCCAGAATCTCGCGTTGGTGCATTGGAACCTACTGAGGTATCTGGCATGTGTCGAGAAAACGCCCCAATGCAATGATGTGTATCGCCTTGGCCAGCAGATACATTTCAACATCCATACAACATCAGTCCTTCTGCGCGAGGAGTGCCTGAATCTTCGCTTCGGTCTCTGCATAGTCGCCTTCGCCAAAGTGGGAGTAGACAACCTGCCCCTTCTTGTCGATCAGATAAACCGCCGGCCAATACTGGTTGTTGTAGGCGCCCCACGTCGCATACCGATTGTCCTGGGCCACCGGGTAAGTGATCCCGAAGCGCTTGATCGCAGCCTTGACGTTGTCAGTGTCGCGCTCGAACGAATATTCTGGTGTATGTACACCGATGACCGTCAGTCCCTGGTCCTTGTACTTCTGGTTCCAGCTCCTGACGTGCGGCAGCGTATTGATGCAATTGATGCAGGTATAGGTCCAGAAGTCGACCAGCACGACCTTGCCCCGCAATTGCTGCATGGTCAGCGGATCACTGTTTAGCCATTTATCGATGCCGGTGAATTCCGGGGCAGTCCCCCCGTTCTTGGGTGAGCCTGCGAATGCAGCGGAGCCGGTGGCCGCCGTTGCAAGCAGGAGGGTCGTGATGGCGAGGTTTTTGAGTCGGAAGAGCATGTCAGAGTCCTTTCAGGGAGGGGAAAATAGAGGCGATCCGGGAGTACGCCAAGACGTCGACTTGCAGATAGATCGCGAGTGCGGTGAGGATTATGAGTACGCCGAACACTTGCTGGAGGCGTTCAGCGTGACGCGCCACTATCCGGACGCGCTGAGTCATGTAGTGACCGCCATAAATGATTGCCAGCATGGGAATGGCGGCCCCGATCGCATATAGCGTGAGCAGCAGTGCAGACCATCCCAGGTCCTGAGCCTTGACCACCAGCACCAGGATCGATGCCAGCACGGGTCCGGCACAGGGCGTCCATACCGCCCCTAGTGACATGCCGAGCACGAAGCCGCCGGCGTTGCCGCTTCCGGGTTGAATTCCAGGCTGAATTCCGGGCGCGACTGCGGCGCCAATGCGTTGCAGTGGTGGCTGCAAACGCGCTACTAGCCAGTCATAGGGACCCGGCCACACGCGCAGCAATCCAGACAGCGCCAACAATGCGATCCCGGTGTTACGCAAAACTTGTTGGGCGACATGCACTGTGCTGGAGACCGCGCCGAGCAGCATCGCGAAGGAGGCGAACGTCAAGATGAAACCGGCAACGATAAACAAGGGGCGAATGCGGCTTGGCCGCTCGACTGAGGTGCCGAGCAAGATCGGCATGACCGGCAGGATGCAGGGCGATGCAATAGTGAGCAGGCCTGCCAGCAAGGCGAGCGGTGTTTCAATGGTGTTGTGCAAGATGAGCGCTCCGTTGGCTGGTATGACCGTATTTGAACCTCCGTACGTATCTGGCTTGTGTCTGCGACACCAGGGCGGTGCAACGTTTTGTGTCGGGGAAGAGTGCAGACACAATGCGACACAAATATCCGCGCTGGCCAGGCTGTAAAGCAGGCGTTGTTGAACAGCAGGCTGGAAATCACCGCCTTGTTGTAGCGGGCCATCGCGCTGATCGTCGGTCAAGGGCACGCATACGTCCCCTACGATGATTCTTCTGTTGTGGTTAGCGTCAGTCGCGACAACAGGATCCGCCTGTACCGGGATGTATCTCGAATGCATTCATGCTCGAGGACGGGAATGGTTCGATGATCGATGGCGTTGACCGACGCCTTGGCGTGAGTCGACGAGTCAACTCGCGTTGCGCTATCTGTGGCGCATTGCGAGTTGTCTCGACAATAGGCTACAACCGACTTGGGTATGGCGGACCTATGGCAGGCGAATGTGTGCGCGTGGCACCGATACCGCCCGCTGAGAAAGCGGATGACCGATCTCTGTTCCGTACATATCCTTTGCGCTCAGCATGTGAGTACGTGTCCCCGGTCGAACCAGTCACTCAAGCCACCGATCTGAGCCGGTCTGCTGAAAGACCGAATTGACGGGATATGGAAAACAAGCGTTCCCGCCATTCCCATTTTCCGAAGGCGTCGTGAACATTCTGCAAGCAGCTCAACAATTCAACGGTCGTCGGATCGTAGATGTTGATGTGCGACCGCAGAAGCGCGCGTTTTAGCGCTGCTACGCCGACGTCCATGTATTCGGGTATCCGATCCCGTTGTTCACCGATATAGCGAACGGGTACGCCTTCGATCGCGGTCATATAGTCGCGCGGCTTGATGAAATTGCCAACGGGGCAACCCCCGCAATATCCCCGATATGCACCGCCGCCACGCGCCAGCAATACTGCCTGACCCTGGCTTAGAAGGTGCGTCACTGAAGCGTCGAAGATTTCCTGATGCGTCAAAAAGTTGAGGCTTTTCACGATCATTCTCCCGTGCACGAGGGCACCGGTTTTGTTGTTGGTTCACGAGCAGGCTGCATTGAGAATCTGAAACGTGCTCGCATTGAGGGCTTCGACCGATCCGGGGGAATTCTTGCGATCCTCGCGGCCCGCGGAGAACCCCGACTGCTTCGGGGTGAGCGATATCCGCCCGCCATTTGATGCTTGAATCTGTCCGTTCGCTATCTCTCTATGGGTTGTATAGGGCAGGTTCGAATGGCCACGAAAAGCCCATGCGGCTAGGAGCCGCCTTGCGCTCCATCTTGTTTGTGCGAACAACATTGGGTTTAACCTGTTTCCAGTCGAATAGAAAGAACGCTTCTCCTGGAACGACATCGACGCGCATGAAGCGAGTTGCAAACCCTCTTCTAGACGCAATCACACCATAATCGTGTAACCGAATCCATTACACGATGGTATCGATACTTTTATATAGGTCGGCACGTCGAAGGACCAGCATGGTGCT
>Ga0302308_10000438_pt1 | contig 36314 bp, 36 predicted proteins | sample III_Palsa_E3_3_FD_200531 | JGI IMG/M metagenome (GOLD analysis project Ga0302308, IMG submission 200531) | Peat permafrost microbial communities from Stordalen Mire near Abisko, Sweden - III_Palsa_E3_3 | ecosystem: Environmental > Terrestrial > Soil > Palsa > Peat permafrost | place: Sweden...
CCGCGCGGTCGAGATTTTCCTGGCTGATACAGCGCAGGATCAGCCGCGGATTGCCGCCCGTCTGCTTCCACAGCTCCGGGTCCAGGTCGTCGAACAAGGCCCGCGTGGGACGATGCCAGCTGAAGAACAGATTGTTCGACAACTCCGTCAGTCGGGACAGCGGCGCCGGAACATTGGGATATATTTCAATCAGTTGCTTGGCCGAACGGGCCTTGCTGCGAAATTTTCTGCGATCCATAGTTTAAAAAGTCTAGCAGCCTCCGCGGCACCAACCTGTGCGCAATGTCGCGCCCGCGAGGCATACTGGCGTCAATCCCGCCGTCGATCGCGCATATGAATCGCCGCCTGCTGTACCCCACGCTGCTTCCGATGGCGGCGCTCGCCGCGCTGAGCCTGGCTGCCTGCTCGCGCCACGTGCCCACTTCGGTGCAGCCTGCGACCTCGGCGACTTCATCCTGCCTGCCCAGTCACGATGGGTACCTGCGGGTGCGACTGCGCGGGGCCCGCGACCTTGATATTGACTGGCACGATGCTGACCTTACATGCGAAGGCGGCGAGCGGCCGGGCCAGGGCGGCATGCGGCTGGCCTTTGCCGGTCCGGTCTCAAGCGCCGGCCACCGGTTGCGCTTCGTGTTCGGTGTGGCCAGCGCAGCGGGGATCGCCAGCAGCCGCGAGGTGCCCACCAACGTCACCGTGATCTTCGAAGGCGAGCACGGACTTTATTCCACGCGCGGCGATGACAAGTGCACGATCGATGAGCTGACGCAGGCGCCCATGATCGCGCGCGACGCGGCGCGCTCGCCGGCCGGCACACTGCGCGTCAGCGGCCGGGGTTTCTGCGCCTCGCCTGCCGCGGCCATCGATGGCCCGGACACGCTGCTGCTGAGCCGCTTTGATTTCGCCGGCCTCGTGGTCGACGCGGCGACCGCCGATCATCCACAATAGTCACACCTCCGATGCGCCGCACGAAGTCGCCCATGTTCCGCAGTCCGATGCTCCACACCCGCGCCATGCTGGCGCTGTGTCTGCTTGGGTCGTTGGCAGCTCTGGCCCCGCTGCCGGCGCGCGCACTCGAGAGCCTGCAGCAGTTTCCGACATCGGTGCTGACCATCCGGACTCACAAGGGCGCCGAATGGTTCACGGTCTGGATCGCCGACACACCCGAACGCTCCGAACAGGGCCTCATGTTCCTGCAGTGGCTGCCCACCGATCAGGGCATGCTGTTTCCGCAGGACGCACCGCGCGTCATGCACATGTGGATGAAGAACACGCTGATTCCGCTGGATATGCTGTTCATCGACGCCAAGGGGCACATCGTGGCGATCCATGAGCATGCCACCCCGCGCTCGGAAGACATCATTTCCTCGCCTGCCGCCGTCAAGGCGGTGCTCGAGCTGGCCGGTGGGGAATGCGCCACGCTCGGTATCCGGGTCGGCGACCAGGTTCAGCACAAGCTGTTCGGTACCGGAATCGCGGGACCAGCCCGGAACTAGGCTGGTGCAACCACGCGCAGCCTTGGTGCGCCTGTTGCGAATTACTAACATTTACTGGTTAAGCGTACAGTAAATGGCCTCTGGTGCTGCCCGAAGGCTCCCGGCGGCCCCGCTTGATGTAACAAAAAGATGTTGCATGGCTGCTACAAGTTGTTGTGTCGCATAAAATATTGTTTATGCTAGCGCCACACTTAGGGGAGCAGCCGGATCTCAATCGGCCAAGGGCCGTAGGGCTGCATGTTACTAGACGCCAATGACTGCGCCGGTCTCTGTCGATTAACAGACAAAACCTGCTCAGTCCGTTTGAGGGGAGATTTGCATGCAAGGTTCACTCGAAGATCGGGCCTCGGACGCCCTTGATACCTCGGCACGAGCAGCGGGCACAGCAGTCATTCAGACTGTGCGCCGCGCACTGCTAGCCAGCGCCAGCGCCATCGCGGCGTGCTTCATAGTCGCCGCCCATCCGGTCAGCGCCGCGGACGTTGCGGCCTCCGATGATAGCGGCACGACCCAGCAACTGCAGGAAGTCATCGTTACAGGCTCGCTGATCGCGAGACCGGCCGCGGAGACTGCGGAGTCGGTTCAGGTCGTGACGGCGCAAGACCTTACGAACCAGGGCGTAGTCAACGTGGAGCAGGCGCTCAGCCTGATTTCCGCCAACGTCCCGTCGCAGATCAACATCGCCTCGTCCATCGGGACGTTTTCCGGAGGTGGCACTTATGCCAACCTACGTGGCATCGGCGAAGGACGTACCCTGATACTCATGGACGGCCAGCGCCTGGCCAACAATGCCTTCTCCGGCAATGCGGTCGACCTCACAGGTATCCCGTTCTCGGCGATCGAGAGCATCCAGGTACTTCGGGAAGGCGCATCGGCACTGTACGGTTCCGATGCCATAGCGGGCGTCATCAACTTCATCACCAAGAAGGATTTCCAGGGACTTGAAATTCAGGCCAATGCCGAGCGTCCGCAAAGATCGGGCGGCTCGTCGGACTACGTCAATCTGACGGCCGGACATGGGGACCTGGTCAACGATGGCTACAACGCCATGGTGACGGCAAGTTACAGCAAGCAAAACGAACTGAAGGCGACGCAGCGGGCGTTTTCCGCCGCGGGCTTTTATCCGGGCAATGGCGTCGCCCAGACGAACGATCCAGGAACCTGGCCCGGCACAGTCATCGATGCCAATGGTGCGTATTGGCAGCCAGGCTACCCGGGCTGCGCGGGCAATCCTTATCTGACCACATACTTTGGCAACTGCGCCTATCGGTATTCCGCCGCGACCGATCTGCTGCCGGATGCGACCCAGTTGTCCATCATGGCCACGCTGACCAAGTCGCTCCCGGGCAACAACACCCTTTCGCTGCAGTATCTGGTGGCCCGTTCCGAGGTGACAGCCTGGAGCGGTCCCATGTTCTATTTCTTTCAGATGACGCCCGCGACCAACCCGACCTATTACCCGACAGCGGCCCAGCTGACAACTTGCTGGCAGGGCTGCACTCCCGGCGCGGGGCCGGCTCTGGGCGGTCCCATCGATGCGGTCTGGAGCGATCCCGCCAACAACCGCTACAGCGGCTACATCAATGACGAGCAGCGCTGGCTGTTGACGTTCGCCGGCAATAATGGCGGTTGGGACTACAAGCTGAATCTCAACTTCAGCCAGAACAACAACGACAACCGCAACGTTTCCGGCTATCCGAATGAGGCCATTCTTTCGCCCGGCGGGAACCTCAGCGATCTGATCAACCCATTCGGACCCCAGACGGCGGCCGGACAATCCTTGATCAACTCGTCGTACATCAATGGCGTATACGCCAACGGCCGGATGAAGCGGTGGAGCTTCGATGGCAACGCCAACCACGAGTTGGGCGACCTGTTCAATGCGGGGACAAACGCGACCTTCGCGCTGGGCTTCTCATTGGAAGGCGACAACTTCTCCTACGCCACGACCCCGTATAACACCCTCGTCCAGGCTGCAACGGGATATACCAATCAGTCGATCGAAGGGGCTCGCACGCTGCAGGCGGTCTTCTTCGAGCTGGACGTGCCGATGGCCAAGGGTCTTGATTTGGACGTATCGGATCGGCAGGACCGGTACAGCGATTTCGGCCTGACCAACAATGGCAAGCTGGCACTGCGCTACCAGCCATTCGAGATTCTGACCTTCCGCGGGACCGCGTCGACGGGCTTCCGGGCGCCAACATTGTACGACCTGTACAAGCCCAATAACCTGTCAGCCTCGACCAGCGGCAATATGGGGCTGGGCAACCCGTTCTGCGTACCGCCCTATTCCAATCCGGAGTGGAGTCAGGCGACCTGCAGCACGCAGGGACTGGGGTTGTTCGGCGGAAACAAGACCCTTTCGCCGGAGACTTCGCAGAATTTCGATCTCGGTTTCGTGGTCCAGCCGATCGCGGATATGGGTGTCACGGTGGACTACTACCGGATTAACCTGAAGAACACCATTGCCAACATTCCGCCAACGGCTATCTATGCCAATCCCACCGGACTCGCGAGTCAGATCGTGACCAACAGCTCCGGGACGCTCACGCCATCGATCGAAGAGGCCGCGGATTGCACGCCTTACACGGCTACCACCTGCGGCTACATCCTGCAGAACTACCAGAATACGGGTTCGGTCACGACCGCCGGGTTCGATCTGAGCATCCAATACCAGCAGCGGACTCCGATCGGAAAGTTCCACGAGGATGTGGAAGGGACCACGGTCACGAAGTTCAACTGGCAGGAGTACACTGGCGGCCCCACCGTCAATCTGGTGGGTTCTTCGGCGGGCGGAACCGTGTATCAGCCGGCGCTGCGCTGGACGCATACCATCAGGGTCGACTGGACCAGCCCGGAATCGATGTTTGGTGCCGGACTGAGCAACCGCTACCTGTCGTCCTATCAGGACGAATTCAACACCGGGCCGACTCAGTCGGGTCCCACCAGGACCGTGGGCGCCTACTCGACTTTCAATACGTACGTGTCGTACAGGCCGATCAAGTCGCTGACCGCGATGTTCGGGATACAGAATCTGTTCGATACGAATCCGCCGTTCACCAATGCATCGCAAGGCAATTTTGCGGCGGGCTACAATTCAACCCTTACAAACCCGCTGCTGCGGACCTTCTATCTGAATCTGAAGTACACAATTCACTGAAGTCATTGAGAGATCAGGTCGATTGAAAAGCCCCGCCCCGCGCGGGGCTTTTCTTTGTACGCCCCAGCTGGGCGCACCTTCCGTCGGCTGAAACGGCGCTCAGGCTAGCGCCGGCCGCCTTTGACGTGATCGGTCGAAGCCGCGCAGTTGCCGCAGCCGGGGGTCAGCAGGCGCTTGCGGTGCGCATCGGCCCACGGTTGGGCGATACCGCGCGCCGCCAGCAGATCCAGCAGCCGCTGCCGCCGCGACATCGACATGAAGCTCCAGGCAACGTAGCCGGCGGCGCACAGAACGAGAATCGCGATGATCAGTTGCTGCAGCATCAGGCCCCCAGGGCGCGCGCCACATGGTAAGTCACGAAGGCGAATACATAAGCCATCGCAAACAGATAAGCCATCATGATCAGCGGATAGCGCCAGGAGTTGGTTTCCCGCCGGACCGTCACGAGCGTGGACAGACATTGCGGCGCAAACACATACCAGGCCAGCAGCGACAGCGCCGTCGCCAGGCTCCAGCCGCTGGCAATCATGGGGCGCAGCGCCTCCTCGATATTGCCGTTGCCGGCGCCCGAGAGTGAATACACCGTGCCGAGCGCGCCGACGACCACCTCGCGCGCCGCAAGCCCGGGCACCAGCGCGACGCTGATCTGCCAGTTGAATCCGAGCGGCTTGAAAATGGTCTCAAGAGCATGCCCTGCCATGCCGGCAAAGCTGTAGCGAATGGCGGGCCCCGTGGCACCGGCCGGCGGTTGCGGATAGCTGGCCAGGAACCACATCAGCACCATGAGAGCGAGAATGATCGTGCCCACGCGGGTCATGAAAATCTGCGTGCGCTCCCAGAGACCCATGAACAGGTTACGGGGGTTGGGCCAGTGGTACTCGGGCAGTTCCATGAGCAGCGGCGCGTACCCCGAGCCGCGCGTCGCGCGTCGCATCACCAGCGCCGCGAGCACCGCACCGGCAACACCGGCGACGTAGAGCGAAAACAGCACCAGGCCCTGCAGATTGAAGGGGCCGGCGGATCGGTTCGGAATGAATGCCGCGATGATCAGCGCATACACCGGCAGGCGCGCCGAGCAGGTCATCACTGGCGCCAGCAGGATCGTCGCCAGCCGGTCACGTCGGTTGGGGATGGTGCGCGTGGCCATGATGCCTGGTATCGCACACGAGAAGGATGAGAGCAGCGGGATGAAGGAACGTCCCGACAGTCCGATACTGCCCATGAGGCGATCGAGCAGGAACGCCGCCCGCGGCAGGTAGCCGCTGTCCTCGAGCAGCAGGATAAAAAAGAACAGGATCAGGATCTGCGGCAGAAACACCAGCACGCTGCCCGCACCGCCGATGACACCGCCGACGATCAGGCTTCGCAGCGGTCCTGCGGGCAACGCTTCCTGCACCAACCCGCCGAGCGCACCCATGCCGGTGGTGATCCAGGCCACGGGGGCCTGCGCCCAGCTGAAGACGGCCTGAAAGATGAGGAATAGCAACACCGCGAGCAGCGTGGGTCCGGCCACCGGATTCATGACGACCGCATCCAGGCGCGCCAGTGCGCGATCCCGCAGCGGTTCGACGTAATGAACTGCGGCCAGGATGCGCCGCACTTCGCGCTGGGTAGCGGTCAACTCGGCGTCTGACACCGCGGGAATCGAAAATGCCTCGCGCGGCGCACCGACCGCCATCTCATCGAGTGCCGCCAGCAGCGCGGCCTCGCCGCCCGAACGCACGGCAACGGTCTCGACCACGGGCACGCCCAGTTCGCGCGCCAGCGCCTCGCGATCGAGGGTGAACCCGCGCCGCTGTGCCAGATCGCTCATGTTCAGCGCCACGATCATTGGAATCTGCAGCCGGTGCAGTTCCAGTGCCAGTCGCAGCGACAGGCGCAGATTGGTCGAGTCGAGCACGCAGACGATCAGTTCGGGTGGCGCTTCCCCGCGCAGTCGGCCCGTGACCGCATCACGCGCGATGGCCTCATCGAGCGTCGTGGGGACCAGGCTGTAGGTCCCGGGCAGATCGAGGACTTGATACAGCAGGCGGCGGCTCGCGTTGACGAACGCACCTTCCTTGCGCTCCACCGTGACACCGGGATAGTTGGCGACCTTCTGCCGGCTGCCGGTCAGGCGATTGAACAGCGCCGTCTTGCCGCAGTTGGGTGCGCCGACCAGTGCGATTCGGCGCATGAGCAGGTCGGGAAGATCGCGCGTCACACGGCCTCGGGGCGCTCGAGCCGTACCATGACGGCCTGTGCCTCGCGCCGCCGCAGCGCAAACATCGATGTGCCGATACGCACCGCAATCGGATCACCGCCGGGACGGATCTCTTCGATGACTTCGATCTGCTCGCCCGGGACAAAACCGATTTCGAGCAGCCGGCGTACCACGGTGGACCCGGCCAGATCGCCAATCAGCACGCCGGCCACGCCGTCGATGCCGACCGACATCACCGTGCCGCGAGCCCCTTTGCGAAGCGTGGCCAGCGATCGCACATAAGCGGCTGCATCGACCCCCTGATCGACGGCATGCCAGTCCACACAGGAATCCATTGCTGCGCTCCGCAGAATGTCAAATGCGAATCACTCGCAATTGCATTGAGAATAGCGCAGACCGCCCTTCGGCGCCAGTTAGGGCTCTCTGAAGCGTTAAACCCGGAGCCCTACCGCAGCCTCAAGCCTGGCCGAAACGGCGCCAGAGCCAGTGATCCACCGACAGGGTCCCGGCACCGCGACACAGCAACACCAGCAGCATGGCCGCCCATTGAATGTGGGTGGGCCAGGCCTGTGGATAGACGAACACCTCGATGATGGTCGTCATGCCCAGCAGCACGAATGCCGCCGGCCGGGTCATGAACCCCAGCACCAACAGGATCGGGGTCGACAACTCGATGCTGGCGCCTATGTAGGCGGCGATGTCGGGCGGCAGCAGCGGGACTTTGTATTCGTCCTCGAACAGCTGGAGCGTGGCATTCCAATCGGCGAGCTTGGTGGTGCCCGAATTCCAGAAAACCGTGGCCACCGCCAGCCGCAACGGGATGGCGAGCAGGCTGTAGGGCACGCGCTCGAATATGCGCACCAGGTTGGCGATGCGGACCGCCAAACCAGGAGCTGTCGGCGCGGTGGTGGCGAGCGTTGAGTTCATGAGACCTTCTCTTTGGTGGAGTTTTGAGACGGCGGCACCTGCCAGCCCGTGAATCGGCCGCAGGCCAGGTGATCGGCCAGCGCCGCGTTGAGTTCCGCTGCCGCATGTTCCCCGTCCGCCTCAGCATCGAGCGCGGCCTGCAGCGTCTGGCCGGCGCACAGCCGCTGCGCAAATCGCCCGCTGCGCTCGCTCATGCGCTGCACCTCGACCCCGCCTATGCCGCGCTCAATCAGCAGCCATGCGGGGCCCGCCGCCAGATCGATCGCGGCCATGGCGGCCTCATCCTGCTCGAGCACGGCCCGCCAGATCGCATCGGCGGGCACGTTCACGTGCAGCACCGACACCGCCGGATGCGGCACGAATCGCAGCATCGCCACATCCCTCGCATCGATTGCCGACAGCGCCACCACATCCAGCGCGGTCGCATCCGGAGCATGCAACGCGCGATTCACGGTCCATTCGAGCCTGGCCACGTCCGGCAGATAGCTCAATACCGCAGCGGGCCCATAGCTCCCCAGAAAGGCGGGAAATTCCTCACCATAGTCGTTCAGGTAGGCACGCGCCGGAGGATGGATGGGGATGTATGCCTGCGCGCAGGCTTCAAAGAAGGCAGCACCGACCAGTCGATGAACCGCGGGGAAACTCAAGGCCAGCGCGGCGGCGAGCGTGCCGTGGCAGGTATTGCGGTAGATCCCCAGCAACTCCGCATCGACTTCCACGGGCAGCGGGCCGCCGAGCAAGGCGCTGCCAAAAGATCGCTGCAGCTCACGCAGCGCGGGCACGGCAGGCACCAGTCATGCGGAGTCGATCGGCGGCCTGTGCAGCCTGGTCCAGCAGCACATCGAATGCGGGGATATCGGTATCCCATTCGATCAGTGTCGGGCGCGCGCCGATGCGGCGCAGCGCCTCTTCATAAAGTGTCCAGACGGGCGCGGCAACGCATGATCCATGATTATCGATGCGCACTACCCGTCCGCTCTCCAGCGTGCATTCGGCGTGACCGGCAAGGTGGTACTCGCCGATGGCATCGGCGGGCAGCGCCGCAAGATAGCGGATCGGATCCCAGCCGTGGTTGCTGGCGCTGACGAAGATATTGTTGAGGTCGCAGAGGATGCCGCAGCCGGTGCGGCTCGCCACCGCGGCGAGAAATTCCCACTCCGGGATGCTCGAATGCGGAAACTGAATATAGGTTGAAGGGTTCTCGAGCAGCAGCCGCCGCCCAAGCACTTCCTGCGCCTGCTGCACGTGGCGGCAGACTACCTCCAGCGCCTCCTCGGTCATGGGCAGCGGCAGCAGGTCGGCAAGATACTGTCCGCCCGTCACACTCCAGGACAGGTGCTCGGACACCAGTCCGGGCTCGATGGCGAGCACAAGCTCCCTGAGCCGCTCCAGGTGGGCAAGATCGAGTCCTTCCGCGCTGCCAAGAGACAGGCCCACCCCATGCAGCGAAACCGGGTAATCGCGTCGCACCGCCGCCAGCGCGTGCCGTGCACGGCCGCCGCCAAAGTAGTTCTCGGCATGCACCTCGAACCAGGGCACGGCCGGCTGTGCCTCGAGCACACAGGCGTGATGCGGGAAGCGCAGCCCGATTCCCGCCGCGGCGGGAATCGGGCTGGCCTGCCCCACGATGGCGTGAGGCTCAGACATTCACATCGCCGAGGTGGTGCCGCCCGCGATCTTGGCGCAGCTACCCGTCGGAATCAGGACGAAGGACTTCGGGTCGCGTGCGGCCGTTGCCTGCCCCGCGCACGAATGCGAACCGGCAGCGCAATCATTCTTGCCGGCAGCATTGATGCCGTAACACTTCTCGAGCTTTTCCTTTCCCATCGCCTTGGAGTCATCGGCGGCATGGACAGGAGCCTGCAGTACCAGCGCCAGACCCACCGCCGCAGTCAACGTCGAAGCGGCCAATGCAAATCGATTCATGATTGATCCCCTTGATTCTTGTAAACCCCGAAATTGGGGTACGAGGGTAAGTTCGACACCCCACACAAAAGGTTACACTCAAGTCCGTGTCCACCGCGCCCACGGCTACGCTTCGAGACCAGGCCTGGTCGCAGCTCATGCGCGCAGCCCAGGCCGGCGACCGCGCCGCCTACTCCCGGCTGCTGCGCGAAATTACCCCCTTTATCCGCTCGATGCTGCGGCGGCACTGCTCGCATACCCAGGACATCGAGGAAATGGTGCAGGACACGTTGCTGACTCTGCATCGTGTGCGCCAGACCTATGATCCGAATAGGCCTTTCAGCCCCTGGCTGGCCTCGATCGCCGCCCGCCGGGGTATCGATGGGTTGCGGCGGCGCTCGCGCGTGGCGCGCTATGAAATCAGCACCGAATTCGAGGCCTATGAAACCTTTGCCGACCCCGCGGCGAATACCGATATAGACGCACTCGGCGTCCCCGAGGAGGTCGAGCAACTGCTGCAACGCCTGCCGCCGCGACAGCGGCAGGCCCTGGAGGCCTTGAAGCTCAAGGAAATGAGCCTCAAAGAGGCGGCCGCGGTCTCCGGACAGTCGGTGGGAGCGCTGAAGGTCAATGCCCACCGTGCGATCAAGGCGCTGCGGGCACTTTTGCGGTAAACGATGCAACACCGATGAGAACCGATCAGATTATTGAAGACCTGGCAGCCGAACTCACGCCGGTGCGCGTATTGCGCCCGCCGGCAGTGCGCGCGCTGCTGTGGCTGGCGGTAGTCGGTGCCGTGAGTGCCGCCCTGATTTTTCGATTTACGCGCTGGGGCGCCATCCTGCCGCGCCTGCAGACCCCGCGCGTAGCACTCGAGACGGCGGCCACCGCGCTGACGGCGATCACCGCCACGATCGCGGCATTCGAGCTGTCGATGCCGGACCGTTCGCCGCGCTGGGCCTGGCTGCCCGTGCCGACGCTGCTGCTGTGGCTGGGTGCCAGCGGTCTGGGCTGCCTCAGCAATGGACTGAGCCTGCACAACGCCGACGGTCCCGTGGGCGAGAGCGCCCACTGCTTCGTCTTCATCACGGGCGCCAGCGTCCCGCTGGCGATCGGACTCTTCTGGATGCTGCGCCGTGCACGGCCCCTGGATGCGCTGCCGGTGGCCGCGGTCGGGACCTTGGGCGTCGCCGCGACTGCCGCCTTCGTGCTGCAGTTCTTCCATCCCTTTGACGTCACTGTCATCGACCTGGCGCTGCACCTGGCGGCCATCGCCCTGGTGGTGCTGATTGGCACCACGCTGCGGCGGCCGCTGCTGGATGCCAGCGGCGAGGCCTGATCACTGGACGGCTTCGATTACACCGCTTCGATGGCGATGGCGGTGGCCTCGCCGCCACCGATACACAGCGAGGCGATGCCGCGCTGGAGTTTGCGGGCCCGCAAGGCATGTAGCAGCGTCACCAGGATACGCGCCCCCGAGGCGCCAATCGGATGACCGAGCGCGCAGGCCCCGCCATTGACGTTCACCTTTTCGTGCGGCAGCGCCAGCTCGCTCATCGCCGCCATGGTGACGATGGCAAAGGCCTCGTTAATTTCGAACAGGTCCACATCTTCGGTGCGCCAATCCGCAGCCTGCAGCACGCGTTGTATGGCTCCGGCCGGAGCGGTCGTAAACCATTCCGGCGCGTGGGCATGACTGGCATACGCCAGCACGCGCGCCAGCGGCGTCACATTGGCGGCACGCAGGGCCGACTCGCTCATGAGGATGAGCGCCGCGGCACCATCGGCAATCGAGGAGGAACTGGCCGCGGTCACCGTGCCGTCCTTGCCGAAGGCGGGCTTGAGCTGCGGAATTTTGCTGATGTCGCAGGCGAACGGCGGTTCATCGCGCTCGACGAGCTGCTCGCCCTTGCGGCTCTTGACGGTCACCGCAACGATCTCATCGCTGAACGCGCCGCTCTCGGACGCCAGCAGTGCGCGTCGCACCGATTCGGCGGCGTAGGCATCCTGCTGGGCGCGCGAGAAGTTGTACTTGCGCGCCGTGGCGTCGGCGAAATTGCCCATGAGCGCGCCGTCGTAGGGGTTCTGCAGCCCGTCATAGAACATGTGGTCGAGCACCTCACCGTGTCCCATGCGGTAGCCGCCGCGCGCCTTGGGCAGCAGGTACGGCGCGTTGGTCATCGACTCGATGCCACCGGCGACGAGCACGCGCGCCGAGCCGGCGCGGATTGCATCGCTGGCCAGCATGACCGTCTTCATGCCCGAGCCGCAGACCTTGTTGACCGTGGTGCAGGGCACGCTGTTCGGGATCCCCGCACCCAGCGATACCTGCCGCGCGGGCGCCTGTCCGAGTCCGGCCGGGAGCACACAGCCGAGCAGCACCTCATCGATCTGTGCACCGCTGATGCCGGCGCGCTCGAGTGCGCCGCGCACCGCGGCGGCACCGAGCTGCGGCGCAGTCATGGCCGCCAGGGCACCCTGAAAGGCGCCGATGGGCGTGCGTCGCGCGGCGACGATGTAGACGGATTCCCCGGTTAGCATGGATCAGCCCGGCGCCGCGCGGTACAGCGCCGAGGTGCGCTCGCGCACCTGCGCTTCGGTGACGCCCGGGGCCAGCTCGATCAGCTCGAATGCTCCCTTGCGCCCATTGCGGCGGAAAACCGCCAGATCGGTGATCAGCATGTCGACAACGCCGGCACCGGTCAGCGGCAGCTCGCAGGCGGGTTTGAATTTCGGCGTGCCGTCCTTCGCCACGTGTTCCATGACGACGATGACATTGCGCACGCCGGCCACGAGGTCCATGGCACCGCCCATGCCCTTGACCATCTTGCCGGGCACCATCCAGTTGGCGAGATCCCCGTCCTGCGAGACTTCCATGGCGCCGAGCACCGAGAGGTTGATGTGGCCGCCGCGAATCATGCCGAAGCTGTCGGCCGATGAGAAATAGGAGGAACTTGGCAGCTGCGTGATGGTTTGCTTGCCGGCATTAATGAGATCCGCATCCTCATCACCCTCGTAGGGAAACGGCCCCATGCCGAGCATGCCATTTTCGGACTGCAACACCACTTTCATGCCGGCGGGGATGTAGTTCGCCACCAGCGTCGGGATGCCGATCCCCAAGTTGACGTAGTAGCCGTCGCGCAGCTCTTTGGCTGCGCGTTCGGCCATTTGCTCACGCGACCACGGCATTGGGCCCCCGCTTGCGCACGGTGCGCTGTTCGATCCGGCGCTTGTAGCCGTGTCCTTCCACGATTCGCTGCACGAAGATCCCCGGTGTATGAATCTGATCAGGTTCGAGCGCGCCCACCTCGACCAGTTGCTCGACCTCCGCAACCGTCACGCGGCCCGCGGTCGCCATCATGGGGTTGAAGTTGCGGGCGGTCTTGCGATAAATCAAGTTGCCCTCGGTATCGCCCTTCCAGGCGCGAACCAGTGCCAGGTCCGTGGTGAGGCCGGTCTCGAGCACGTAGGTATCGCCATCGACCACGCGGGATTCCTTGCCCTCGGCGACGCGGGTGCCCGCGCCGGTGCGCGTGTAGAACCCATAGATGCCGGCCCCACCCGCGCGGATGCGCTCGGCCAGCGTGCCCTGGGGATTAAATTCGATCTCGATTTCGCCCGACAGGTACTGTCGCTCGAATTCCTTGTTCTCACCGACATAGGAGGAAATCATTTTTCGGATCTGGTGCGTCATCAGCAGCTGCCCCAGACCGAAATCGTCGATGCCGGCGTTATTCGATACCACGGTGAGACCCTTGACACCGCTATCGCGCAACGCGTCGATGAGCTTCTCGGGCACGCCGCACATGCCAAAGCCGCCGCACATGATGCTGATGCCATCGTGAAGCAGGCCCTCGAGCGCCGCCGCCGCGCTCGCAAACACTTTCCCCGCCTTTTCTGTCGTTGTCATTCTGCCGCCGCTTCGAGCGAGATGGGACTGTGGATTTTAAACCGGTTGGGCCGCCGTCTGCACGGCCAGCAGACCGGACCGTCCCGGTACCGTGCCCGGCTGCACGATGCCGCTCGGCAGAGTCGATACATCGAGGCCCGCCAGCAGCGTGCGCATGGACACGAGCTCGTAGCCTTGGCTTAGCCAACCGGCAAGCAGTCGGCGCAGCACCGGCAGCAACTTCATGCCTTCCAGCTCCGCGTGCAGCGTGAAGACATGGTGCGGACAGGGCTCGCGCGTGCGCGCCAGCAGCGGCTCGTGCACGCGCTCGACGCCGATGCCATCGACGCCGATCAGCTCATCGAGCGTCGGCAGCGTGGTCGGCAGTTGCGGGCAGCGGCTGCGCCGGCCGTCAAGCAGCGGCACGAACGGCGCGACGCCGCGCGTGTCGGAGGCATAGCTGAAGCCGAACTCCTGCTCGAGCGCCAGCGCTGCGTCATTCATCTGCCAGCCGGCGGCGCCGTGCACCGCGGCTGCGCCGCCGAACACTTCGCGGAAGCGCTCGACCGCCAGCAGCATCTGCCGGCGCGTCCAGGCCGGATCGCGCCGCGCGACAAAATCCTGCCAGTAGGTGTGGTCATAGCAGTGAATCCCGACCTCGAAACCTCCGTCGCGTACGCGGCGCATCGCCGCGGCACCGCGGCGCCCTATATCGGGCCCCGGTAGCAGCACGCCGTACATGAGCGTGCGCAGCCCGTAGTGCTCGATCACCGAAGTGCGCGATACCTTGCTGAAGAAGCCGGGTCGAAACGCGCGCCGCAGCGCGCGTCCGGTGTGATCGGGCCCGAGGCTGAAGAGGAATGTCGCATCGGCGCCGACGGCCTTCAGCGTCTCGGCGAGCGCCGGCACACCCTCGAGCGTGCCGCGCAGCGTATCGACATCCACCTTGAGCGCGAGCCGCATACGACCTCAGCGCACCGAGGGAGGCTCCTGCTCGAGCAGGCGGCCCGCCTGCGCGATCTCGCCGCGATAGGCGTCGAAGATCTGCCGCAGCGCTTCCTGCATTCCCACGCGCGGCGTCCATTCCAGATCCGCGCTGGTATTGTCGATTTTCGGCACGCGATTTTCCACGTCCTGGTAGCCCTTGCCGTAGTACTCGGCGGCCGTGGTGTCGACCAGCCGCACCTTGGCAGCGTTGTCGCGGTACTCGGGGTAAGTGGCCGCAATTTTCAGCATCTCGCTGGCGAGTTCGCGCACCGAGAGCGAGTTGGCCGGATTGCCGACATTGTAGATGCGTCGGCTGGCACGATTGTCGCGGTTCTCGATCATCTTCATCAGCGCGTCGATGCCGTCGCTGACACCCGTGAAGCAGCGGCGCTGACGCCCGCCATCGACCAGGCGCACATTCTCGGCGCGCACGATGTGACCCAGGAACTGGGTGATGACGCGCGAGCTGCCTTCCTTGGCCGCGTGCATATTGTCGAGCCCGGGGCCGATCCAGTTGAACGGGCGGAACAACGTGTAGTCGAGTTCGTCGCGCAGTCCGTAGGCGTGAATCACGCGATCCAGCAGCTGCTTCGAGCAGGCATAAATCCAGCGCTGCTTTTCGATTGGGCCGTACACCAGCTCGGATGCGTAGGGATCGAACTCGCTGTCGCGGCACATGCCGTACACCTCGGAGGTCGAGGGGAACAGCACGCGCCGGCGGTGCTTGACGCACTGGCGGATGATCGCCAGGTTCGCCTCGAAGTCGAGCTCGAACACCCGCAGCGGTTCGCGCACATAGGTGGCCGGGGTCGCAATCGCCACCAACGGCAGGATCACGTCGCATTTCTTGACGTGGTACTCGATCCACTCGCGGTTGATCGTGATATCGCCTTCGAAGAAGTGAAAGCGCGGATTTTCGCGCAGCGGCGCGATGCGCTCGCTGTTCATGTCCATGCCGAACACGTGCCAGTCGGTCGTGTTCAGTATGCGCGTGGACAGGTGATGGCCGATGAAGCCGTTCACGCCAAGGATCAGGACATTTTTCATCGTCGACTCACTCCATGGACGGCCGCAGCGCGAGCACACGCTCGCCGAAGCGCCGGTGAAAGCCCTCGGCGCTCGAGATGTCGGCACCGAATTCGAATTGCAGAACCTTCAGCGCGCCGTCGTGACACAGCGCGTGCAGCACGCCGGCGTACCAGCGCAGGACGGCAGCACCCGTCGGCGGCAGTGGAACGGCCGCAGGCACGCTCACCGGCAGCGATCGCAGTATGCGCAAAGGTGTCCCCTCGGCCTCGGTAAATGCCCCCGGATAGGGTGGCGCGACCGCACGGATCAGATTATGCGCCGCGCGGATACCGCGCCGCCAATCGATCGCCCCATCGCGCGCGCTGCGGCCACCGAAGTAGCTGCCGGCGGCCAGATCTTGCGCGCGATGCGGTGCGGTGCCTGCGATCAATGCCGGCAGACATCGATGCAGCACCACTTCCGCAGCCACCGTGACCTTGCGGAAAACCTCCACCGCGGTGTCGTCCGGCAGAATCGGCACCGGCTGCTGTCCGACGATGTCGCCGGCGTCGGGTTTGGCCGCCATGGCATGCAACGTGGCGCCGGTTTCACTCTCCCCGTGCAGCACCGCCCAATTGACCGGCACGCGGCCCCGGTACTTGGGCAGCAGCGAGCCATGCAGGTTGTAGGCGCCGCGCGGCGGCAGCGACAACAGCGCAGCGCCGAGCATTGAGCGGTAGTAGAAGGAGAACAGGAAATCCGGCTGCGCGGCGCGGATCCGCTCGACCACGGTGGCCGCGTTCGGATCCTGCGGCGTCATCACCTCGATATCGTGCCAGGCCGCGTGGCGCGCGACGCTGTCGAACCAGATGAGCTCGCCGGGCGCATCCGTGTGGGTCAGCACCAGCGGCACATCCACACCGCCCGCCAGCAGCGTACGCAGGCAGCGCACGCCGACATCGTGATAGGCGAACACCACGGCGCGCGGGGCGCGCTGTCCAATACTCAAGCCTCATCCTCGGGACGTTCGAGCACCGCACCGACGATGTAGCGCGGCCGATGGCGCACTTCGTCGTAGATGCGGCTGACGTATTCGCCCAGCAGGCCGACGCCGAACAGTGCTACGCCGATCAGGAAGAACGCGATCGCGAACAGCGTGAACACGCCCTCGGCTTCCGGCCCAACGATGATGCGCCGCACGGCCAGGAAGACCACAAACAGCACCGACAGGATGGCGATGCCGATGCCGACCAGAGAGAACATCTGCATGGGGGCCGTGGAGAAACCTGTCATCAGGTCGAAGTTCAGCCGCAAGAGCTGGAACAGCGAGTATTTGGACTTGCCGGCGCCGCGTTCCTCGTGCGCCACCTGGATTTCGACGGGAGTCATCGCAAAGGTGAAGGCAAGCGCCGGCACAAAAGTGTTGTACTCGGAGCACTGATTGACGGCCTCGACCACGCTGCGCGCATAGCCGCGGAACATGCTGCCATGATCGGAAATGCGCACGCGCGTGGTGCGCTCGCGAATCTCATTGATGAAACGCGAGGCGTAGCGCCGCCAGGCCACGTCCTTGCGCTGCATGCGAATGGTGCCGACGTAGTCGTGGCCGGCGTCCAGCTCGGCGAGTACGCGCGGGATCTCTTCCGGTGGATTCTGCAGATCGGCATCGAGCGTGATCACATAGCGTCCGCGGCTCGAGGCAAAGCCCGCGAGGATGGCGCGGTGCTGGCCGAAGTTGGCCGCAAACAGCACCACGCGCGTGACCTCGGGCCGCCGATCGAACGCCTCGCGCAGCAGCGCGACCGAACGGTCGCGGCTGCCATCATTGACGAAAACGATCTCGTAACTGCGGCCCAGCGCATCGAGCGCCGGGTAGAGCCGTTCGAACAGCTGCGGCAGCACCTGCTCTTCGTTGTAGACGGGACTGACGATCGAAAGATCCGGTGCCGCGCGTCGGACCGTCGCTGGCGTTGCCGGGATCGCCGGGGCCGTCGGAAGCGTCGGAGTATTCATGCCCGATTCAGGATGCGAGCGACCTGTGCGCAGACACGGTCCACATCCTGCTCGCGCATCGCCGGGAACAGCGGCAAGGTCGCCATACCGGCGCCGATGCGCTCGGCATGCGGAAAATCGCCCGGCTTGAATCCCATGGCGCGGTAGAAGCTCAGCAGATGGATGGCCGGATAATGCACACCGACACCGATCCCGACCGCGTGCATGGCACGAATGAAATCCGCGCGCTGGACCTGCGGCGGCAGCACGATCTGGAACATGTGCCAGTTGCTGTGCGTGAAGTCCTCGGTTGGCAGCTCACATCCCAGTGATCGGTCGAAGCGCTCGAAGTAGCGCCGAGCCAGCGCCTGCCGGCGCTGGTTGAATTCCTCCAGCCGCCTGAACTGGCCCACGCCGATGCAGGCGGCAACGTCGGTCAGGTTGTGCTTGCCGCCGGCGAGCGTCGCGTCGTAACCGCCATCCGCAAACCGCTCCACGCCCTGCAGCCGCCACAGCTCGCAGTGCCGCGCCTCCTCGGCGTCGTTCAACACCAGGCAGCCGCCCTCCGCGCTGGTGATGTTCTTGTTGGCGTGAAAACTGATCGACACCAGATCGCCGCCGACACCGATGCGTACACCGCCCCAGTTCGAGCCCATCGACTGCGCCGCATCCTCGAGCACACGCAACGAATGCTTGCGCGCGATCTCATAAATGCGGCTGCGATCCGCCGGCAGCCCCGCCATATCCACCGGCAGCAGCATGCGCGTGCGTTCGGTGATGGCGGCTTCGATGCGCGCCGGATCGATGTTGCGCGTCACCGGATCGATGTCGACGAACACTGGCTTCGCGCCGGCGCGTACGATCACGTTGGCGGTGCAAACCCAGGAGAGCGCCGCGGTGATGACTTCATCTCCCGGCCCGATCCCCGCCAGCGCCAGCGCGACTTCCATGGCGCCGGTGGCGGAACTCATGGCCCGCACCGGCCGGCCACCGCAATAGGCGGACAGCAGCGATTCGAATTCACGCACCTGCGGCCCGCTCGTGATCCATCCCGAACGCAACACATCACCCACGGCGCTGATGGTTGCCTCGTCGATGGACGGGCGCGTAAAGGGAAGGAAATCCTGACTCACGGCCTTTAGCTCGATCCGCTTGCTCTCATGGGCCGCGCTCAACTGCGCGCGACCAGGAAGACACCGACGATGATGATACCGATGCCGGCCAGCCGCATCGCGCCGAATTGCTCGCCAAACAGCATCCACGCCGCTATCGCATTGACGACGTAGCCCACCGACAGCATGGGGTAGGCCACGCTGACATCCACGCGCGCGAGCGCCAGAATCCAGACGATGACGCTGATCGCATAGCAGACCAGCCCACCGAGGATGGGCAGATTGAGCGCCACCCGCTCGAACAGGATCCAGGCATTGCCGACGCTCAGGGGCACGCCCGCGATGGCCCGCGAGCCGGCCTTCAGCAGCAACTGCGCCACGGCGTTGAGCAGCACCCCCGTGAGAATCAGCGCCAGATCCGCGCCTCTCATCATCTTTTCACCGCGACCAAAGACCGTGAAGTGTATATCACGCGCATCGGCAGGCCCAACGCGGCCAGGTCCCGGTAGTCCTCCGGCCGCAACAGCGCCAGCGCGTCGTCCTGGGACTGCCAGTCACGCTCGAACTGCGCCAGATCCGGAATCCAGCGAGCGGGTTCCTGTTTGAGACCAAAATCCAGTTCACCCCGATAGCCCACCAGCGTGCAGGTTCGACGCCAGTAAAAGGGCAACGGCTGCAGGTAGTCATTGACACAGTAGAGGCGGGTCGAGTTCCCGATCCAGGGTTTTACGTCCTGTTCGAGGGTCACGAGGTCGCGCATACGCGGCAGCTGTTCGGCGCCCAGCAGCAGGCACTGCGCCAGCATCCAGCCGCCCAGGCCGGCGATCGCCGCCGCGGCCATCGGGCGATTCCGCTGCGCAAGTCCCGCCGCTGCCGCTGCCGCCGCCGCCAACAGCAGAAAAGCAGCGGCAAAGCCGACAATGCTGCCGGTCGAGGCGCGTGCCGCCAGCGCCGCAGCCGCGGGCACCTGCCACAGCACCACCAGTGCCACGGCCACGACGCCGCCGAACAGCGCCAGCGCGCTCAAATGCCGGGCGAAGCGCGGCGCCGGCAGGCTCGCAAGATAGCGGGCCAGTAACACGGAGATCGCAGGCAGCAACGGCAGGATGTACGGAATCAGCTTGGAATGCGACAGGCTGAAAAACACGAACACAAACACGGTCCAGACCAGCAGCAGCGCGGTACCGTTCTCACCGTCGCGACTTGCCAGCCAGGCCCGCTGCAACGCGCCGGGCAGCAGCGTCGTCCAGGGCAGGACTCCAAGCAGCAGCACCGGAATAAAGAACCATGCCGGCTGGTAGCGATCGAAGCCCGCGGTGCTCAGGTAGCGCTGGAAGTGCTGCACCACAAAGAAGAAGTGCGCAAATTCGGGATTGCGCTGCGACACCAGCAGAAACCACGGAGCCGCCAGTACCAGCAGCGCGAGCAGGCCCCACCACGGCCGCGCCCGCAGCGGCAAAGACCAGTCGCGTCGCCAGAGAAAGTAGATTCCCGCCACTGCCACCGGAATCAGGATGCCAACCAGGCCCTTGGACAGCACCGCGAGCGCGATGCCGATTCCCAGCAGCAATGGCAGCTGCCGGCCGGCGGTCGATGCGCTCGAAAGTGGCGATTCGTCCGCATTTGCGACGCCCTGCACTTTAGCGCGCGGCACGGCGGCGCGCTGTTGCGCCAGCAGCGCCAGTGCGTACAGGGCCAGCTGCAGGCTGAAGCACAGCGACATGTCGAGCGTGGTGATGCGCGCAAGCCCGATGTACAGCAGCGAGCTTGCCTGCACAATCACAGCCAGTTGCGCCGTGCGCACATCGTAGAGTCGACGCGCCAGCGCAAACGTCAGCAGCAGCCCCAGGTACGCGCTCAGCGCGGACCAGAGTCGCGCGGTCCAGGCATGCTGCCCGAAGACCGTGAACGCGGCGGCCGTCGCCCAGTACTGCAGCGCGGGTTTTTCGAAATATTTGATGCCGTCCAGCCGCGGCGTGACCCAATCGCCGCTGGCGACCATCTCGCGCGGAATTTCCGCGTAGCGCCCCTCGTCGGGTTCGAACAGATGCGGCGTATTGAGAGGACCAAACCACAGCAGCGCGAGGATCAGCCAACGCAGGAGCGCCCCGATGCGCATGCGGATGCTGCCGCTCATGGGGAGGGGGTGCGCAGATGCCAGAGCAGCAGGCGCCGATGGGCGCCGAAGGCGCGCTGATCGACCAGCGCGTAGTCAGGCTCGAGACTGGCCTCGCGTGGGTGCTCTGGCGCGCCGGCACTGGAGTTGTCCTGTACGATCACCCATTCCGGCCGAGCCCCGGAAAGCGCGGGATCGCGCAGCTGATCGATACTCATCGGCACCACGGCGCGCCCGGTGTAGAAAGGAATCTCGGCGGCCAGCGTCTCATCGACACCGGTGGCGCAGACGGGCTGGCCGGGCGGTAGCTGCATTCCCATACGCCGCACAAAGGGTCCCATGTCCTTGACGTCGTTAAGCAGCATCGGCGCCAGGATCAGCACGATGGCACCGCCGGCGATTCCACACACCAGCGCGGCCGGCCCGGCACGCAGACGCTGTGCGGTAACGCTGAAGTAAACCAACGCGCAGACAGCGACGAGCGCGATCAGCAGTGCGACCAGGAGGATGCCGTTCGGGACGCCGAGCCAGATCCACGCGCCCACCGGCGCGGCCAGCGTGATCACGGACAGCAGCAGTACCTGCAACCACCACAGGACGCCGAGCCGGGAGTCATCGCGCAATTGCCACTGCTGCCACCACTCGCAGGTGCGGATCCCCAGCCACAGGAATAGCAGTGGCAGCAGCGGCAGCAGGTAGGTTTCGCGTTTGGTGGCGGAGAGCGAAAGCAGCAGCAGCATCGCGGCGCTCATGAGCGCGCCATAGCGCGCCGGATCGCTCAATCGCGGCAGCCCAGGCAGAGTCACGTGCCGCCAGTGCGAGGGTCGCAAGGCCTCGATCAGCGGCGGCAGCCAGGGCAGGATCGCGTACGGCAGAGTCCAGGCGTAATAGAGCAGCGGCTGGCGATGACCGGTCGCGCCTGGGCTGAGCAGGCGTTTGACATGGTTGACGTAGGCCCACTCCCAGAGTGCATCGTTGCCGCCCTGCTTCCAGATCGCGCCGGCCAGCAGCAGCGTCGCAAGAACCAGCACGCCGATGCCGAGGATCGGCCGCAGGCGTCGCCAGTGGGCTGGCCGATCGATGAGCACGTATGCCGTAAGGCCGGCACACACCAGCACTGGCCCGATCGGCCCCTTGATCCACAGCGCCAGCACCAGCGCGCCGTAAAACAGCCAGCGCAGCGTGCCAGTGTCGCGCCGCGCGAGCAGCTCCCAGGCCGACCAGGCGGCCAGGGTCGTGGTCAGCATCAGCAGCGGGTCGATCAGGACCCAGTGGCTCGAGACCAGGAACTGCGCGCTCGAGGCCAGCATGAGCGCGGCCAGCCAGCCCGCAGCGCGCGAATGCGCGGCGCTGCCCCAGGCGACCAGCAGCGCCAGCGTGGCGGTGGCGGCGGCGACGCTGACGGCGCGTGCGGCCGCGACACTCGGGCCGCCCGTCAGTCGGAACACGGCCGCGACGGTCCAGTAGTAGAGAGGCGGCTTCTCGATGAAGCGCTGGCCATTGAGGGTCGGTATCACCCCCGGCGCCAGCGCCATTTCGCGGCTGATCTCGGCCTCGCGGGGCTCATCGGGGGTCCACAATCCCCGGTTACAGCCCAGCAGTGCGAGCAGCGCCAGTGCCAGCGGCGGCAACAGGGCGCCTATACGCCGTGCGAGCGGGAATCCACTGTGCATACGAGCGCCAGTTTGACAGGGTACTACCCGGGCGCAATGCTCGCGGCGTCATGACCGAGATCCTCTCAGCCGCGGACCAGCGGCGGTACAGCCGGCACCTGAAACTCGCCGAGGTCGGCACCGAGGGTCAAGGGCGTCTCAAGGCGGCGCGCGTGGTCCTCATCGGGGCCGGTGGCATCGGCTCCCCCGCGGCGCTGTACCTGGCTGCGGCCGGTGTCGGGACCTTGGGGCTGGTGGACTTCGATGCGGTCGATGAATCCAATCTGCAGCGCCAGGTGCTGTTCGACACCAACAGCATCGGCACTTCCAAGGCCGAGGCGGGGCGCGCGCGTCTCGAGGCGCTCAATCCCGCCATCCGCGTGGTGGCGCACGCGATCGAGCTGCAGGCCGCGAATGTGCGCGGGATCTTCGATCAATACGATCTCATCATCGACGGCAGCGACCGGCTCGGAACGCGCTACCTGGTCAACGATGCCTGCGTGCTCTACCGCAAACCGCTGGTGTCAGCCGCGATTCATCGCTTTGAAGGACAGATCACGACCTATGTCCCTGATCGCGGTCCCTGCTATCGCTGCCTGTTTCCAAATCCCGCCGAGGGCATGGTGCCCAACTGCGCCGATGTCGGGGTGCTCGGGGTACTTCCCGGGGTGCTCGGGACGCTGGCTGCCACGGAAGCCATCAAGCTCATCGTCGGCATCGGCACGCCATTGATCGGGCGGCTGCTGGCCTACGATGCGCTGGAGATGCAATTCAGCGAATTCAAATTCATGCGCCGCGCGGACTGCGCCGTGTGCGGGGTCCACCCCACCATCACCGTGCCGGCCGACCCGCCTGGATTCGCATCGCTCGATGAGCTGCGCCAGCTGCGGCGCGTGACGCCGAGGCAGCTCGCGGAGATGCAGGCAGGTCCGGATGTGGTCCTGGTCGATGTGCGCGAGCCGGCGGAATTTGCCGTCGGCCATCTGCCGCGGGCCGTCAATGTGCCGCTCGGGCAGATTGAGGGCCAGCTACAGCGCGGAAATCCGGCGCTGCCGCGCGATCACACGCTGGTGTTCCTGTGCCGCAGCGGCGCACGCAGCCTCAGGGCCTGCGCTTTCGCGCGCCGCCTGGGCTACGAGAACATCCGGCAGCTCGAGGGCGGCTTGCTGGCTTTCAGGGAGCAGGTCGACCCGTCACTGCCGATTTGAGATCGCGCACGAATGCCTCAAGGTCACAAGGTAGCGTGGCCCAGGAACACATGAGCCGGTAGCCGGCTTCTTCCATGCGATGAAAGTGCCAGCCCGCCTTGGCCATGGCATCGGCCACGGCCGGATGCAGTTCGATGAATACGGCGTTCGCCTCGACCGGTCGCAGCGGACGCAAGCCCAGTTCGCTCTGCAGCGTTGCCGCCAGCCGCGCAGCCGACGCGTTGGCATGCGCCGCATGCCGCTGCCAGGCTCCTGATTCGAGCACGCCCACCCATTGGCTGGTCTGGAAGCGCATCTTGGAAGCCAGCTGCGCACCCTGCTTGCCCCGGAAATCGAATTCGGCCGCCAGCTGCGGCTGGAAGAACACCACAGCTTCCGTGGTATTGAGCCCGCACTTGGTGCCGCCAAGACTCAAAACATCGACGCCGGCGCGCCAGGTCAGGTCGGCCGCATGCGCGCCGGAGCCGGAACCGGTACCCAGGGCCGCCAGCGCATTCGCGAAGCGCGCACCGTCCATGTGCAGGGCGAGCCCGTGCGCGCGTGCAAGTTCGCCGAGCGCCGCGACTTCGGCGGGCTGGTACACGCCGCCCCATTCGGTGGTCTGGCTGATCGAGATCGCGCGCGGCTTGGAGGAATGCACGTCATCGCGTCGGTCCAGTGCGCGCAGTACCGCCGAGGGCGTGAGCTTAGCGCCGGGGCCCGCAACGGACAGCAGCTTGGCGCCCTGGCTGAAGAACTCCGGCGCAGCGCATTCATCGGTGTTGATGTGTGCCTGCTCGTGGCAGATCACCGCGTGATAACTGCGGCAGAGCGCCGCGAGGCTCAACGAGTTGGCTGCGGTGCCGTTGAACAGGAAAAATACCTGCGCCTGCGGACATTCGAACAGTGCGCGGATCAGGTCCGAGGCGCGTGCGGTCCAGCGATCATCGCCATAGCTGGGCGCGTAGCCGACGTTGGCGGCTTCGAGCGCGGACCAGGCTTCCGGACAGATCCCGGCGGTGTTGTCGCTGGCGAATTGCCAGCCGGGTTCGACATTGCTCATGTGGGCGGCAAGGCTACCCGAGAGACGATGCCCTTGTCTGCGTGCGGCTGGCCCACATCCGCCTGGCCTGGAGTGCGCTAGGCTTAGCTCATGTTTTCACTGGCCATCCACGGCGGCGCCGGCGCACTGCCGGCGCGCACGCTCAGCGCCGAGCGGGAAGCGGCATTCCATAACGGTCTGGCGCGGGCGCTTGGGGTCGCACAGGCCATTCTCGACGCTGACGGTCGCGCAATCGACGCCGTCGAGGAAGCCGTCGCGGTGCTGGAGGACGATCCACTTTTCAATGCGGGCCGAGGTGCGGTTCTGACGATGGACGGCACGGTGGAACTGGACGCCTCGATCATGGACGGCGAGCAGCTGCGGGCGGGCGCGGTGGCCGCCGTGCGGCATGTGCGCAACCCGATCCGGCTGGCGCGCCGCGTACTCGAGGACACGCCGCACGTTTTCCTGGTCGGTGAGGGCGCCGATCGATTTGCCGAGCAGGCTGGCGTGATGCTGGTCGCCAACGAGTACTTCATCACACCCGATCGGCTGCAGCAGCTCGAGGCGCTCCGGTGGCACCTGAAGCAAACCGGCGCCGGTCAGCGCGCAATGCCTGCGGCCCTCGATGAGCCGCCCTTCGGCACGGTGGGTGCGGTGGCACGCGATCACGCCGGGCGCCTCGCGGCCGCCACCTCAACCGGCGGCATGAACGGTAAGCGGCCTGGACGAGTGGGTGATTCACCGGTGATCGGCGCCGGCTGCTACGCCGATAACCACAGCTGCGCGGTCTCGACCACCGGGCACGGTGAATGGTTCCTGCGCACGGTGCAGGCCTACGACATCGCCGCAAGGCTGCGCTATGGCGGCGCCTCGCTGGCCGCGGCAGTCAGTGCCTCGATCGATGAGCGCCTGCCGCGGCTGGGCGGATCGGGCGGCCTGATCGCGGTCGACAGCCATGGCACCCTCGAGATTCGCTACAACACCCCGGCGATGTTCCGCGCCAGCGTGCGCAGCGGCGAGGCCCCTCGCATCCAGATCTACTGATTCTCGGATCCACTGATTCCCGGATCTATTGCTTCCCGAAGGCGTAGACCAGGTTCAGGGTGGTGAGGGTGTTGGACTTCTTGAGGCCCGGAGGAGGCTGTGAGTTTTCCTGGTAGGTGAAGCCGGCACTGAGCGCAAGCTTCTTCGACATGTTCACCACCAGTGCGACATCGTCCTCCATCGAGGTGTTGCCGGCGCCGGTAGCGATCAGGTACTTCTCCGTGACCTTGGTGCTGGCGTTGAAGTCGTGTTCGTAGTCGATTTCACCGGTGCCGACCGCATTGCCCTCGGCCTCCTCCGGAGTGCGGGAAATGACGGCACCGGTCGCATTCATCACCAGGATCTCGGGACGCAGGCGACGGTAGCCAGCGCCGATCTGCGCCGCGAGCTTATCGGCTGAACTATCCAGGAATTTGTAGCCGGCACCGACCGACACATCGCCCTGGTACTCAAAACCGCTGAATTCATCGTCGAGATAGTGAAAGGCGCCGAACAGGAAGGCACGCGGCGTGAACTGGTAGTTGGACTGCAGCTGCGCCGCCCATCGCTCCGCGGAGACCAGATCGCTGCTGCGCCCATACAGGCCTTCGAGATGGAGGGTGTGCTTCCAGTCGCCGTTCAAATCAGCCACATCGAGCTTGGCATTGCCGGAGTCGCTATCGGAGTTGCCGCGCGACATGACGTAGCCTGCCTGGCCCTTGCCGGACCAGCCATCGGGCGGCGGCGGCGGAGGTGCGTCATCGGCGAACGCCGCCGAGATGCTCACCGTACTCAAGAATGCGCAGACAACAAGGCCTGCTGAAGTCCAGCTTCGGATCATGGTGCGCTCCAGGGGATATGTTGCGCAGACCCAACCCGAATGCCGTTTGGTCGAGAGTGTCAGCTCCGATCTGCGACCTTAAGCTTACAAGAGCGTTCCGGAGCCGTCATGTCAGCGGCCGCTGACAACGCTCTCTCACCAGGGCAGCGCGTCGAGATCGACATTGCCTCCCGTGAGCACAATGCCGACGTGGGCGCCGCCGAAGTCCAGCTTGCGTTCGAGCACAGCGGCAAAGGCGACGGCCGACGAGGGCTCGACCACGATGTGAAGTTGCCGCCAGAGCTCGCGCATGGCGCGCACGATCGCGGGCTCATCCACCGTTACGATGGCATCGACGTTGGCCCGGATCAGCGCAAAGGTGCGCGCGCTCAACGCGCCGCGCAGACCGTCGGCGATCGTGGCCGTGGGTCCTGGCGGTGCCAGCACGCCCGACTCGAAGGAGCGCCAGGCATCATCCGCTCCGGCCGGTTCGACCGCGACCACCTTGATGTCCGGGCGCAGGCTCTTGGCAGCCACGGCAAGACCGCTGGCCAGCCCGCCGCCGCCGATGGGACACAGCAGCCAGCTGATCTGCGGCACCTGCTCGAGCAGCTCGAGCGCGATGGTGCCCTGCCCGGCGATGACGTCCGGATCATCATAGGGATGAATGAAGAGTGCGCCGGTCTCGGCCACGATCCTGGCGGCGGCTGCCTCGCGCGCGGCAACCGTGGGCTCGCACAACGTGATCTCTCCGCCATAGGCGCGCACCGCCGCCAGCTTGGCGGCCGACGAATTGCGCGGCATCACCACGCGCGCGGGGATTCCCCGCAGGCGCGCGGCCCGTGCCACGGCCGCGCCATGGTTGCCCGAGGAGTGCGTGACCACGCCGGCGCGCAGGTCGGCATCGGGGCGCGCGAAGATGGCGTTGCTGGCCCCGCGCGTCTTGAAGGCACCCATCTCCTGCAGGTTCTCGCATTTGAAATGCAGGTGGGCGCCGCACTGCTCGTCGATCAGTGCGTTCTCGATCACGGGGGTACACAGCACACGACCGGCAATGCGGCCCTGGGCGGCGCGGATGTCCTCAAGCGTGACGTCGGGTTTGGGCATGGCTAGCTCGGCTGCACCACCGGATCGAATCCGGCCGCGCGCACCGCGGCGACGATGGTTTCTGCGTGGCCGGCATCGCGGCTCTCGAAGGTCAATTCCAGCGTCGCCGATTTCGCCGGGACATTCATCGACAGTCGGCGATGAAACACATCGAGGATGTTGCCGCCCTGCTCGCCGATCACATGCGTCACGCGCGAGAGCGCGCCGGGCTGATCGGCAATGGGAATGCGCAACGTCACGATGCGCTGCTCCCGCACCAGTTCGCGCATGATGACCGAGGCCAGCAACCGCGGATCTATGTTGCCGCCGCTCAGGATCACACCCACCTTGCGTCCGCGAAAGCGCTCGGGCTGCGCGAGAATGGCCGCCAGGCTGGCAGCGCCGGCCCCTTCCGCCACGGTCTTCTCCACGTTGAGCAGCAGCGCGATGCCGCGCTCGAGCTGGTTTTCATCGACCAGCAGAATTTCATCGACCAGCGCGCGCACCACCTCGCGCGTCAACAATCCTGCCGTCTTGACCGCAATGCCCTCGGCAATCGTATTGCCCTGGCAGATGGCCTCATCGCCGGCGAGTGCCGCGGGCATCGAGGGGTAGCTGCTGCTCTGCACGCCGATGATCTGAATTGTCGGCGACAGCGCCTTGGCCGCGACGGCAACGCCCGAGATCAGTCCGCCGCCGCCGATGGGTACCACCAGCTGCTCGAGGTCCGGTTGCGTGGCCAGCATTTCGAGCGCGACGGTGCCCTGGCCGGCCATGACCTGCGGGTCATCGAAGGGATGTACCAGTGTCAGGCCCTGCTCGGCCCGAATCTTCAGCGAGTGCTCGAAGGCTTCCGCGAGCGTCTCACCGTGCAGCACCACCGTGGCGCCGTGCGAGCGCGTGTGCTGCACCTTCACGAACGGGGTGTGGCGCGGCATGACGATGGTGGCGGGAATGCCGAGACGATGAGCGTGATAGGCCACTGCCTGGCCGTGATTGCCCGCCGACATGGTGCAGACGCCCCGCCGGCGCTCCGGCTCGTCGAGCTGCAGTAGCCGGTTAAGCGCGCCGCGTTCCTTGAACGAGGCGGTGAACTGCAGATTCTCGAACTTGATGTAAACCTCGGCGCCGGTCAGCTGCGTCAGCGTACGCGAGTGCAGGCAGGGGGTATTGGAGAGCTGATCGCCGATGCGCTTCTGCGCAGCGCGCACGTCCTCGAGCGTGATCGACAGGCTCATGGGACGTCGGTGGCGGAGTTCCAGAGCTCAATGGCCGGTTCCTCGAGGCGATGGTGCTCGTAGCCGAGCCGGCTGAGCGCACCCGCTGCGAGTCCAAAGTTGCGGCCGTTGACAATGGGCAGCTCGATCCAGCGCACCGCCATCGAACGCAGGCAATGGCCGTGGGAGAAAACGGCTATGGTGCCGGTCAGGTCGCGCAGCCGCGCCAGCACGCCGTCGACGCGGTCCTGCATCTGCTGCGGCGATTCGCCGCCCGGGCAGCCGTCGCGAAACACCTCCCAGTTCGCGCGCCGCGCCCGGATCTGCACGCTGGTCAGGCCTTCATACTCGCCGTAATTCCATTCACGCAGGCCTTCATCGATTTGCGCGTTGGCGCCCAAGCCCGCCAGTTCGCAGGTGCGCCGCGCACGCTGCAGCGGGCTGGTGAGCACCGCCGAAAAGTGCTGGTTTCGCAGGCGCTCGCCGAGCTTCACCGCCTGGCGCTCGCCACGCTCGGTGAGTGCCATGTCGGTGTTACCGGTGTGCTGGCCGCTGAGTGACCAGGGTGTTTCGCCGTGACGGATCAGGAAGATCTGGTCGACCACTTACTCGCGTCCCATTTCCAGTTGCGAATCTCGGGCATGTCCTCGCCGTATTGATTGATGTAGAGCCGATGCTCATGCAGCTTGACGTCGAGCGTGCCCTTGAGTTCGAAGCCGGCGACGCCGGTCTGCGGCAACCGGTTGATCGCATCCATCGTCAGATGGTAGCGATCCAGCTCATTGAGCACCGTCATATCGAACGGCGTGGTGATCGTGCCCTCTTCCTTGTAGCCGTGTACGTGCATGTTGTCATGGTTGGCGCGCCGGTAGGTCAGGCGATGGATCAACCAGGGATAGCCGTGATAGGCGAAGATCACCGGCTTGTCGCGCGTGAAGAGCCGATCGAAGTCCTCATCGCTGAGACCATGTGGATGCTCACTGGCCGACTGCAGCCGAAACAGATCGACGACATTGATGACCCGGATCTTCAAGTTGGGCAGGTGCTGCCGCAAGATCGATACGGCACCGAGCGTCTCGAGCGTCGGTACATCGCCCGCGCACGCCATCACCAGGTCCGGCTCGCCCTGATCATTGCTGGCCCAATGCCACACGCCGATGCCCTCGGCGCAGTGCGCTGCGGCGGCCTCCATCCCCAGCCATTGCGGCGCCGGGTGCTTACCCGCGACCACCACGTTCACATAGTGGCGACTGCGCAGGCAGTGATCCGTGACCGACAGCAGGCAGTTGGCATCGGGCGGCAGGTAGACGCGGACTATGGACGCCTTTTTGTTGGCGACATGATCGATGAAGCCCGGATCCTGGTGCGTGAAGCCGTTATGGTCCTGGCGCCAGACATGCGATGACAGCAGATAGTTCAACGAGGCGATCTTGCGTCGCCACGGCAGCCCGGCGCTGACCTTGAGCCATTTGGCGTGCTGATTGAACATCGAGTCGACGATGTGGATGAAGGCCTCGTAGCAATTGAACAGGCCGTGGCGGCCCGTGAGCAGATAACCTTCCAGCCAACCCTCGCATTGATGCTCACTCAAGACCTCCATGACGCCGCCGCTGCGCGCCAGGTAGTCGTCGTTGCGCTCAATCTTGGCTTCCCATTGACGCGAGGTCGCCTTGAACACGCCCTCCAGGCCGTTCGAGACCGTCTCGTCCGGACCAAACAGACGGAAATTACGATGCTCTGAGTTCATGGCAAGGACGTCGCGCACGAACGGCGCCAGCACGCGCGTATCGCCGATGCCGCTTATCCCCGGCGTTGCAACCTCGATGGCGTAGCTACGAAAGTCCGGCAGGTTCAGATCGCGCAGCAGCAGGCCGCCGTTCGCGTTCGGATTGGCGCCCATGCGGCGCTGACCCTCGGGCGCAAGCTGTGCCAGTTCGGGCCTGAGGGTTCCGTGCTCGTCGAACAGTTCCTCGGGCCGGTAGCTGCGCATCCACTCCTCGAGCTGCTTCAGATGCCGCTTCGGCGCATTGGGCCCCACCGAGATCGGCACCTGGTGCGAGCGAAAACTGCCTTCGTTGGGCTTGCCATCCACGCGCTTGGGGCCGGTCCAGCCCTTGGGCGAGCGCAGCACGATCATGGGCCAGCGCGGCCGCTCGGTCTTGCCCTGAGTGCGCGCTGCGTGCTGGATTTCTCGAATGTCGGCGATGACCTTATCGAGCGTATCGGCCATGCCGCGATGCATCGCTGCAGGCACACTGCCTTCGACGAAATACGGGTTCCAGCCGCTGCCCTTGAGCAGCGAGACCAGCTCGGCGCGGGGAATACGGGCGAGGATGGTGGGGTTGGCAATCTTGTAGCCATTCAGGTGCAGGATCGGCAGCACCGCACCATCGCCGACGGGATCGAGGAATTTGTTGGAGTGCCAGGAAGTGGCCAGTGGTCCGGTTTCGGCTTCGCCGTCACCGATGATGCAGGCAACGATCAGATCCGGATTGTCGAACACCGCGCCGTGGGCGTGGCTCATCGAATAACCGAGTTCCCCACCCTCATGGATCGAGCCCGGGCACTCGGGCGAGACATGACTCGGGATGCCGCCCGGAAAGGAGAATTGACGGAACAGCTTGCGCAGTCCCGCCTCATCGCGCGAGATGTTGGGATAGATCTCGCTGTAGGTGCCTTCAAGATAGACGTTGCCCACCAGCGCCGGTCCGCCATGCCCCGGCCCCGCCATGTAGATCATGTTGAGGTCGTACTGCCGGATCAGGCGATTCAGGTGCACATAGATGAAATTCTGACCCGGAGTCGTGCCCCAGTGGCCGAGCAGCAGGCGCTTGACGTGCTCGAGCTTGAGCGGCTCGCGCAGCAGCGGGTTGTCGTAAAGGTAGATCTGACCGACCGACAGGTAGTTGGCGGCGCGCCAATAGGCGTCCATCCGCTGGAGCAATTCAGCATCGACGGGTTGGGAGGGCATCGCGTAGGCCTCGTGACAGCGGCGGCGAGCGTAGGCCCCAACCGCAGCGGGTGTCCATAGGCAATCATGATGACATGACGCGCGCGTGACTTCGACGCGGGCAGCGCCCCGCATCGTCGGTTCCCTCCCTGGAGAACCGAACTATACGACGCGGCGGGAGATCTGGGCGCGTCGCGCTCAGGCCGTGGCGTGCATCATTCCGCGCGGCTTCTGCGTCGATGAAACATCCTGCATCAGGCGCTGGAAGGAAGCCTGCAGATTCGAAGCGGTCTGCGAGCCGCTGTTCGCCGCCGGGAGGCCGGTGACGCTGCCGGTCGCACTGGCCGTGGCGCTCGGACTGCCCAGCTGCTGCAGCAGCGATTCGAGCTGATTGGACACCTGCGAATGTCCGCCGTGGCCATGGCCGCCGTGGCCGTGACGCGAGCCCGCCTGCGCGACACTGGCACCGCCGCTGGCGCCGCTGGCGGCGCTGCCGGCTGCGCTAGCTGTGGTACTTGCGCCTGCGGCGCCGGTAGTCGCAGCAGCTCCGGACTGGCGCAGCTCCTGAATCAGCGCCGACATGAAGCTCTGAAGATCCTGGGTAGCGGTAGAACCAGCGGTAGAACCGCTGGCGCTGAGACCCGAACTGCCGCTCGCGGCACTCGAGGTCGCGCTGAGCGGACTGGTGCTGCTCGAGCCAGGATTCAAAAGCTGGCTCAGCAAGGCGTTGGCACCTGAAATACTGCCGATCATTGTTGCCTTCTCCTGCAAATCTCTGCCGTACCGGCGAGTTCCTGCCGCTCGTGGCACCGGCTGCGGCAATCGCTTGCCGTGTAGCCGGACCTCAAGCGGTCCACGGAGTGTTCACAACTGACTGATTTCCATGACTCCCGGCGCATTCCGGGCGGCCCTGGGTGTGCTCAGTCGCAGCACTCCGCGATATGGATATTGCAATCGGGATGCCAGGCGGGCGCAGCGGATCAGGTCTGCTGCAGTTTTGCGGCGGCGGTCTCGTAGTTGGCCAGTTTGTTGAGGAAGTTGTCGATGAAATCGGGCCGGCGATTTCGGTAATCCACGTAGTAGGCATGCTCCCAGACATCGAGCACGAGCAGCACTTTGCCCTCGCCGGTTGCAACCGGTGAACCCGCGTTGGATGACTTGGTGATCTTGAGCTTGCCCTCGCGCGGCAGCACCAGCCAGGCCCAGCCGGAGCCGAACTGGCCGACCGCGGCAGCCTTGAACTGCTCCTTGAACTTGTCGACGCTGCCGAAATCCTCGTTGAGTTTCTTTTCGAGCGAGCCGGGCACGCCGCCGCCGGAGGGCGACAGAGATTCCCAGAACACGCTGTGATTCCAATGCTGGCCGGCGTTGTTGAACACCGGCTGCAGATCCTCGCGCCCATAGGACAGGCGGATGATTTCCTCCAGCGACTTGCCTTTGAGCGACTCATTCTTTTCCACCAACCCGTTCAGTGCCGTGACATATGCCGCATGGTGCTTGCCGTGATGAAGTTCGAGAGTCTCCTGGCTCATGCCGCGAGCGGCCAGGGCAGCAGGAGCAAAGGGCAACGGAGGCAAGCTGAAGCTCATGAGCGATCTCCAAAAGAACTTTCAAGGCGGAGGCTCGACTCTAGCACGGCAACTTATCGCGTCCATTTCCGTAAAGTCGCGAGACCGTGTCAGTCACGGCTTGCAATATTGCAGGCCGAGGATAGGCTTCACCCCATGCGTAAAGCTGCATTTGTACTGATCGCGCTGCTGGGCGCGGGTGCCATGCCCGCGCTGCCCGCGGAGCTGCACGTGGCCGTGGCGGCCAACTTCAGCGGGCCGCTGCAGAGGCTCGCGCCCATGTTCGAGAAGGCCAGCGGCAACACACTCATCATCAGCCCAGGCTCCTCGGGCCAGCTCTACACACAGATCAAGCAGGGTGCGCCCTTCGATGTGTTCCTGTCGGCGGATACGGATAAGCCGCGGCAGCTCGAAAATGAGGGCCTCGCCGTTCCGGACAGCCGCTTCACCTATGCCGTGGGCTCGCTGGTGCTGTGGAGTGCCAAGCCGGGCCTGGTCGACAAGGATGGCAAGGTCCTCAAGGCACCGAAATATCACTTCCTCGGCGTTGCCAACCCGCAGACGGCTCCCTATGGCACGGCCGCACAGCAAGTGCTGACTCGGCTTGGTCTCTGGGAGCGCCTCAACCACGAACACCGCATCGTGATCGGTGAAAACATCACTCAGACCTGGCAGTTCGCCGCCACCGGTAGCGCCGATATGGCCTTCGTAGCCCTGTCGCAGGTGCTCGGTGAGGACGGCAAGATCAGCGGCTCATCCTGGCGGGTGCCGCAGTCGATGTACGATCCGATCGAGCAGGCCGCAGTCATCATCGCCGGCACGCACCAGCAAGCCGCCGCGGCTGCATTTGTGACCTGGTTGGGCACCGATCCGGCCGCGCTGGCAGCGATCCGCGCGGCAGGCTATCGCACTGCGAATTGACACGCCCGCATGGGCAGCGTCGATCTGATCGCGTTGTGGTTGTCGCTCCGGCTCGCCACCCTGACGTCGGTGCTGCTGCTGCTGGTGAGTGCGCCACTGGCCTGGTGGCTCGCGATGGGCGCCTCGCGGACACGCACCGTTATCGATGCGCTGGTGTCGCTGCCGCTGGTGCTGCCGCCGACGGTGCTGGGTTTCTATCTGCTGCTGCTGCTGGCACCGGGTGGGGTCATCGGCGGCGCCTTCCGCGCCCTGGGCTTGCCGGCGCCGGCGTTCAGCTTTGCCGGGCTGGTCATCGGTTCGATGCTCTATTCACTACCCTTCGCCGTGCAACCGCTGCGAGACGCATTCCAGGGTATCGGCGCGCGGCCGCTGGAGGTGGCCGCGACGCTGCGTGCCGCGCCCTGGGATCGATTCGTGTCGGTCGCGCTGCCGCTGTCGATGCGCGGCATCCTGACCGCGGCCGTGCTGTGCTTTGCGCACACGCTCGGCGAGTTTGGCGTCGTGCTCATGATCGGCGGCAACATTCCGGGTCGCACGCAGACCGCATCCATCGCGCTGTTCAATCACGCCGAGGCGCTCGAATATGGTGCTGCCAACCGTCTGTCGCTGACGCTGCTCGCGCTGTGCTTCCTGATGCTGCTCATTGTCTTTGGCGCGAACCGGCGACTGCGAGCCAGCGGCGCGCTGCCGTGACGCTGGCGCTGCGCGTGTCCCTGGCACGGCCGCAGTTCTCGCTGCAGGTCGACTGCGAGGTACCGACCCGTGGAATCACGGGTCTGTTCGGCCGCTCGGGCAGCGGCAAAACCACGCTGCTGCGATGTATCGCCGGACTCGAGCGGCGCGCGCAGGGGAGGATCGCCTTCGACGATGAGATCTGGCAGGACGCGGATCATTTCGTGCCGGCACACCGCCGCCGGATTGGTTACGTGTTCCAGGAATCGAGCCTGTTTGCGCACCTGGATGTGCGCGGCAATCTCGAGTTCGGTCTGCGGCGCGTCCCGACTGCCGAACGCCACCTCGGCTTCGATGAGGTAGTCACTCTGCTGAACCTCCAGGCGCTGCTGCCGCAGCGCGCGCCGCAATTGTCGGGAGGCGAACGCCAGCGCGTCGCCATCGGCCGCGCGCTGCTGACGAATCCGCGCCTGCTGCTTATGGATGAGCCTGTATCGAGCCTGGATCAACGCAGCAAGGCCGATATCCTGCCGCACCTGGAACGGTTGCGGGACGTCTCGGCAGTCCCGATTCTCTATGTCAGTCATGCGCTCGGCGAGGTCATGCGCCTGGCTGATCATCTGCTGTTGCTCGAGGGGGGCCGCGTCCGTGCCGCCGGACCGCTGCAGGAAATGCTCGCGCGCAGCGATCTGCCGCTGCGGCACTATGAAGACGGCGGCTCGGTTTTCGATGCGATCGTGGAAGAGCACGATGCCCGCTTCCATCTGACCTACGTCCGGATCGGCGCGGGCCGACTGGCCGTGGCACGCAGCCCGCTGGATATTGGCGCCCGGCTGCGGGTGCGCATCGATGCGCGCGATGTCAGCCTGGCTCTGAAGGTGCCGGAATTGACCAGCATCCTCAATATCCTGCCGGCGCGCATCGTGGACCTCAGTGAGGGTGAAGATCCGGCCCAGACCCTGGTTCGGCTGGAAGCCGCCGGAGAGCCCCTGCTCGCGCGGATTACGCGCCGGTCGGCGGCCGAACTGCAGCTGGTTCCCGGGATGCAGCTGTTTGCGCAGGTCAAGGGCGTGGCGCTGATGGGACAGTAGCGGCCGGCAACGGAATTGGTACACTGTTTTTGACTGTGCAGAGGATGGCGCAGACTTCTTTGCACAGGAGTCAAAGTGGCAAAAGCTCTGACAGCAACGGCTGCCCTGGCTGCCCTGGCGGTGTTTCGCTTAGCTAGAGTCGTTCTCGGAACCATCGGCTTGTGGCAACTGCTGGGTCCCGCCTGGGCCGTGACCGGGTTGGCGGCACTGATTCTGCTGCGCTTAACAATTCTTATCCGTATCGGTGTGCTGCTGGCTGTCGTCTACCTGTGGGCGCTGCCCTGGGTTGC
>Ga0302308_10000449_pt1 | contig 35656 bp, 55 predicted proteins | sample III_Palsa_E3_3_FD_200531 | JGI IMG/M metagenome (GOLD analysis project Ga0302308, IMG submission 200531) | Peat permafrost microbial communities from Stordalen Mire near Abisko, Sweden - III_Palsa_E3_3 | ecosystem: Environmental > Terrestrial > Soil > Palsa > Peat permafrost | place: Sweden...
GCGTTGAGCCGTCCTCGAATACTACTGCTCCATTCGAGGTCAGTACTTCGGGTGCGCTTCTGTCTTCCACTAGAACGGGAACTTTCGTATGCACTAGTGGAGGGTCAATTACCGTTGCCAATACCAATGCTGTGACTGCGTCTAGTATTATCATCACCACCAATACCCCTGGGGGAACGCAGACGTATCTTCCTAATCGAACTGGGGGCACTTCAGGTACTAACTTCATCGTGACCTGCGCGACGGCTGATACCTCGACGTATAACTACGACATTTTGAACTAATGAGACGCCTACTCATCTTCGCGCTGCTGCTGTTCTCGGCTCATGCCTGGGCGCAGTTGGCAACGCCCTCATTCGGAACATCTAGCTACGGCACGGCGGGCTTCGCCGCCCCATCCCTGATGTCGATTAGTGGGCCTACGGGAGCTACGCTGTGCGTCGGGGCCGGGGTGACGCCCACAGCGACCACGGCAGGAACCTGCGACACCGGAACAAACCGCTTCACCTACAGCGCGGCATTCAATGTGTCTTCGGGGACGTTCAACGTCATCGCGACGCAGGTGGGGCAGACCAACAGTGCGGTCGCAACGCAAACGATCACCGTCCCTACGTTCTCTTATACGGCAGGGTCGTATTCGTTCTCGCCGGTGGTGACACTATATCCTGATTACATCCATGTAGGAGGAGTCGCTTGCACAACGCAGGACGGTTCAACTCCTACTGAGACGGCCAACGTATGCACCCACGGCACAACCTACTCCACGCCCATTACCGTCTCTGCCAGCGAGACGCTCAAGGTGCTGTTCACCAAGAGCGGACAGACCGATTCGTCAGTGCTGTCAGCAGCCTACGTCATCACCTCACCGCAGGTATGGTTCGTGCGTGCGGACGGCGGAACCTACTACGATGCCAATGTGACTTCTGGGCAGTGTAACGGGAAATACGATGCAGCCTACCCCGGAACAGGTGTGAACCAGAACTGCGCGGTGAATGATGTGCGGTACCTCTGGGCCGACAACAGCGGCAACCCGAACGCATGGATCATTTCAGGTGGGGATACAGTTGTAATTCGCGGATGCGCGGCACTTGGGACTCAGCTCAATCCGTCGAATCCCAACTGCCGACTTGGCTACGACAACGCAACCAGCGGCGGCGGGGCTAATTCTTGGTGCGGCTCTGGTAACCCGAATGCCACCTGTTTCAACCCGCCTGTTCCGATGGGGTCAGCAGCACAACCTACTAAGATCCTTGGCGGCTGCGCCTACGGAACCTATACCTGCACGCCGATCAACAGCAACTACCCCTACGGCACCACGAACGAAACGCAACTCTTTGGAGGCTTCGGGCTGGCCTGGGCATTCAATCTCCAATCCACAAATTACGTGCAGATGGAGGGACTAGAATTTACGACCCACAACCTGTACAACGGCTCGGGCTCGGGCCAGTGTACCGCCTCGGTTGGAACCCCAGCTTATCCGCAGAGTTGCTCGACCGGGACGCCTTATAGTGACTTTGCTAACAGCGCACTTTTGCTTGGACTGAACGGCAGCGCGGCCTCGCAGAACATCACCCTTCAGGACATCTACATTCACGGCATGGCGAGTGCTGGAATCTACGGGCCTCTCGGCGGCCCAATCACCATGACACGCGTCTTCGTAGGCTACAACGCCTTCGCTGGTTGGAACTTCGACGATGGGTACGGCACAGAGAACGGTGCGGGTGCCAGCATTGCAGCCAGCTACGTCACGATGAACTTCAACGGTTGCTACGAGGAATATCCCATCTCACACACCTACCCGGCGCGAGTCTGCTATGACACGAACTCGGGGGGGTTTGGAGATAGCTGGAGCGGGCAAGGAAGCGGTGGGCAAGGCGCATACCTGGCCTCCTTCACCTGCAACTATTGTGTGAACGATTACAACACCAAGGACGGATTTATAGGCCCGCACATCATCATCCCGACCATCTCAATCACCAACTCGGTCTCGATTGGGAATATGGGGTCGAACTGGAAGTGGGGAGGATCCGACGGCTATCCAAACACGACGACCTTTGAGAACAATCTTACGGTGAACAACTGCACGCGCATGAAATTCTCTATGACGGGAGTCCCTTCTGCGTTCAACACATACCTCACTGGATTCTGCCGTGCGGGTGGAAACGGGATGGCCAGCGTCATACCCATTGGCTCAACATGGAACCTCATCAACAACACATTTATTACAGCGCAACAGATCGCCCTGTTCGTGGCTTGCTCGGGTTCGGACGTAAGCTGCTCATCGACCATCAACTCCACCAACAATGTCTTCCTTGGATATGTCGATCCCAACAATCCATACGGAGGAAGCACAGTCCCGACGCTCTACTATCTCCCCACGGGAACCACGCTGAACGTCTCACACAACGACGAGTATGGCATGCAGGGCGGTACATGCCCCTCGACCACAAACGGGACAAAGTGCGTGAGCCCGCTCCTGCTGAATCAGCCCTCGCAGACGTGGGTGAGCGAGGCCGCGCTCGACGTATTCAATCCCTTCGTGGCTAACAACTCGTTCTACCCGACCAGCGGGAGTCCCCTGCTCCTGGCTGGCACGACGGGAGGGCCTTCGACGGATTACTACGGCGTTTCCTATACGAACCCCGCGCCGATGGGTGGCGTTCAATATGTGGCATCCTCGCCCACCAGCTTCAACGGCGTGTTCCTTTCGGGTGGGAGTATTCACTAGGAGAAATATGACAATCCAGGATCAAGTCCTCACCGCGCTCACCGCGTGGAGGGAGAACCGTCAGTACGGCCAAGCCGGACTCCAGAGCGTGATCAATGTGATCGTGAACCGAGCCGCGCGTGCGAGTCCCTATGCGGTTTGCACGCAGCACGCTCAGTTTTCGTCCATCTCCATGCCGGGGCCGGAGTCTTACCTATGGCCTGGCGACCAAGACCCGCAATGGCTGCTGGCGCTTGACTTGGCCTCGCATGCGGCGGCTGGCACGCTGGAGGACATCACGAACGGATCCACGCTATACTACGCCCCCCACTCTATCGTGACGAAGGCAACCATCGCACTGCCCACCGGGACGATCCCCTTCCCGCAGACGTGGAATCCAGCCGTGGTCAAGTATCAAACGACCATTGGCGGTCAGGTGTTTTTTACTCAATCCACATAGACGGAAGACGCGGCGACTTGCCAGAGCCAGATAACCCCCTTCACCTTCGCGGTGTTGGGGGTTTTTCTGTTTAACGAATCCGGACAAAGGGATTGCTTCAACATAAGTCGCTGTCATATATTGATCTTTAGGCATCCGTATGTCTCCTCGAAAGACTTTACGCCGGTAGGCTTTGATAGAGCGTATCGCGGCGGATGCCTAATAATAGCACCGAGAAAAGATTTCTGAAAATAGTTCTTGCATTCTTTTCGGACTCGGTTCATAGTTGCTCCAGTTCAGAAACACGAAGTCAAATACGCTGAATAGGGCATCATTCAGCAACCCAGAGGGTTGTCCCAATGTCGAACCACCACCTACCGTATAGCGACTCAGATACTGAGTTTTTAGAGCGGCAGCAAGCGCTCTCCACAAACCCCACCTACCAGCTAAACGAGATCCCACGCGCTGCAATTGAGCGCTATGCCGATCCCTCGCCTGAAATTCCACTCATGGAACTTGTCATCGGCATTCCTGTGCTGGTGATCACCGCGCTTTTATTGTTTGCCGGGGACTTCGTTCGTTTCTCATGGTCGCGACGGGTGAGCGTTGGCCGATTCATCGAAGACTGGTTCCTCGTTATCACAACGGTTGTCTGCCTGACTGCTGGAGTTGTGGCTGTCACGATTGGGATGGTGCGCTAATGGATCTCAAAAACATCTGGGGCACAATCCTTTTCTCTGCGGCCGTGCAGACCGTGAAAGAGTTGCTAATCGCAGCGGTCAAGTCCAGAGCCGACCTGTCCGGAGCCGACCTGTACGGAGCCGACCTGTCCGGAGCCAACCTGTCCGAAGCCGACCTGTCCGGAGCCAACCTGTACGGAGCCGACCTGTCCGGAGCCAACCTGTCCGAAGCCAACCTGTCCAGAGCCAACCTGTCCGGAGCCGACCTGTCCGGAGCCGACCTGTACGGAGCCAACCTGTCCGTAGCCGACCTGTCCGGAGCCAACCTGTCCGGAGCCAACCTGTCCGAAGCCGACCTGTCCGGAGCCAACCTGTCCAGAGCCAACCTGTACGGAGCCGACCTGTCCGAAGCCAACCTGTACGGAGCCAACCTGTACAGAGCCGACCTGTCCGGAGCCAAAATCGACGGGGAGGATGTCGCGGGTATCCGGGTGTTCTCTGGGTTATACGACTACCAGATTTGGGCAATTCTTTACGCTGACGGCCGCCGTGCAGTGTGGATGGGATGCCTCCACTACTCACTCGAAAATTGGGAGTCTGTAGGCATCCGAAAGAGCAATCTATCCGAATTCCCCGACGACGGCTCGGACAAGTGTGAACAGCGCGTGCTGGCGTTTGAGTTCGCGAAAGCTACCGTTTTGCGGATGGCGCTTCCTGCCAAGAAAGAGGAGGTAGCCAAGTGAGTATCCACGCCTTCATCTCCACCGAACGCGGCAACATGCCAGTTACCTTCCCTGAGCGCGGCAAAGACTTCTGCCATGACTGCACGGAAGAGTTTTACATCACTGACCTCCACTCCGCACGTCGCTACGACTCAATTCACCGCAGGATGAGCGACGTTCTTCTCTGTGAAGGCTGCGCGCCCAAATGCGGCTGGTCGATGAACGGGCAAAACTTCTGCACACACATTGCTATGCCTGGAAGTGAAGGCGGATGGTGCGAATTTCACGACGCTATGGCTGAGGCGGAAATCGCTCAAGAGGAGGCTTCCAATGGCTAGCACTCAACTGGAAATGCTTCCCGTAGAACCGCCGCGCCAGATAACGCCGATGGAGTTGATCCAATCGGCTATCCAGCAGGGTGCCGGCATCGACACGATTGAGCGCCTGGCGAAGCTGCAACGCGAGATGGTCGAGTATCAGGCCAAGGTCGAGTTCAATGATGCTATGCACCGCGCGCAGGACGCCATGAAGCCCATAGGGGCCGACGCGGTGAACCCCCAAACCAAGAGCAAGTATGCAACTTACGCGAAGCTGGATAAGGCTCTGCGGCCAATCTACACGAATGAGGGGTTTGCTCTCTCATTCAACACCACCGACTGCCCCATACCTGATCACGTCCGGGTGTTGTGTGAGGTTACGCGCGGCGGCTACGCCAAACCCTACCAGATCGACATGCCGAACGATGGCAAGGGCGCGAAGGGTGGCGATGTTATGACGAAGACCCATGCCACCGGCGCCGGCGTTTCGTACGGCATGCGTTACCTGCTCAAGATGATCTTCAACGTAGCAGTTGGCGAGACGGACAAGGACGGCAACACGGAAGTACATCTGGCCGAGGAGAAGGTTGTCGAGTTCCTAGACTTTATCCGTGAGGCTCGCGATGAAGACGAATTGAAGCGGTTCTACATTGCGGCCCAGACTGAGGCCCAGCTTGTTGGAGATAGCGAGTCCCTGCGCGTCTTCGCTGAGGCTAAAAACAAGCGCTGGCGCCAGCTCCACCCGAAGCCGGAAGGTGCGCGATGAACATTATCGACTGCACCCAGGGGGATCATGAGTGGTTTTCCGCAAGGCTCGGTAAAGTCACTGCCTCAGAGGTTGCGGACGCTGTGCGCTTCCTAAAGCGTGGCGATAAGAAAGGGGAGGAAGGCAAGACGCGCCTCTCCTACAAAGCCGCCATCGTTTCTGAAATCCTCACCGGTGATCCCGCAGACACGTTCGTAAGCAAATACATGGAACGTGGGACCGAGCTCGAACCCTACGCGCGCACTGCTTACGAAATCAAACGCAACGTGATGGTTGAGCAGGTTGGCTTTGTGGTTCACCCTTCTATTGATCGGTCTGGCGCTTCGCCGGATGGATTGGTTAGCGAAGACGGCGGTTTAGAAATCAAGTGCCCAAAGGTTGAAAACCACTTGGCCTATATGCTCGCCGGCAAACTACCGCCAGAGTACGAGCCGCAGGTGATGTGGAACCTTGCATGCACCGGCCGCCAGTGGTGGGATTTTGTGAGCTACTGCCCCCCGCCGATGCCCGAACGCCACCGCCTGTTCATTGTGCGCGTTCACCGTGACGAGCAGCGCATAGCGGAATTGGAGGCCGGCGTGGTGCAGTTCTTGGCCGAGGTAGACGAGATGATTGCGCGGCTGAACGACCTCAACCCCGAAATAGAAAAGCTGTTAGATGCAGTGGAAGCAGGCTACGGGGATCTCGGCATAACAGACGCGGACATTCTGTTGTGCGACCCACATTACCAAGGAGCAAAAGCATGAGCGAAGCAGCGGTAAAACCTGACCGCATGGCAGGAGTAGTGATCGGCATAAAGCCTGGTAGGGGGTTTGGACGTATTCGAACTCCCTTCCATAGGGATCACATTTTTCTGGAGGCGGAAATACGCGAGGGAGAGATTGGGCGAGACAGCGCAGTGACGTTTCTGCACCAGCCGCGACCCGAAGAGACAACCGACTTGGCCTTGGATGTACGAATCGTTCGTAAGCCTACCAACTGAGTAATAAGAGGCGAGTAAGTGGACGCACTGCCGTACTACAAATGGCTATGGATTGACTACAGAGCAAACCGCAAGGTTCAGCGCATGCCCTGGCAAGCTAGAGGGCTGTACCGCGAACTGCTGGACGAGTTCTGGAGCGAAGGGAGCCTGCCGAATGACACGGCGGCCCTAGCGGAAGTCTGCGGCTGCACGAAGGAAGAATTTGAGCAGTACTGGCCCCTGATTCGGCCATGCTTCACCGAGGAAGACGGAATACTGATCAACGCCAAGATGGACGAGCAGCGGACAGCGACCGACAAGAAAAGGACAGCGAACGCCAGAAATGGACGAGCGGGCGCTATAGCAAAGTTGGCGAACGCTAGCGAACGCCAGACACCTTCTAGCGAAGGCCATATAGCAGAGCAGAGCATGAGCAGAGCAGAGCATGAGCAAGAGCATGAGCAGAGCAGAGTAGTCGCGCCCCCCAAAGAGAACATCGCATCGCTGGTTTCCAAGATCGCGGTTGCCTTTCCGAAGAGCCGTCTTGTTGCTCTGACCGAAGCGGACGTTAGGCCCGAGCAGAGGGTGTCGATTATTCAGGCCGTCGACGCCGAGGTTGAACGGGTGGGTGTGACGCGCACCCAGGCGGCGCAAATGATTCTTGACAGGCTGGAGCTGCTGGTAAGCGCGGTGCCGAGCTCGGAGTGGAAGTTTTTTCAGAAGTTGCCAGAGTTCATGCGAGACCGTCAGTACCGACTAGATCCGGAGGTATTCACAAGTGGAAGCAATCAGCAAAATCAAGTTGGACGAGTTAGCCCCGCAACAGAGCGAAAGGCTCACGCTGACCAGACGACTAAGAACATCCTTGCCCGACGCTACGGTATTGACGTTGATGGCGCTCATGCGGCAAGTGGAGGCTCGGTATCCGGGTCAGGTGATCGAGGAAGTAACCAAGGAGATGTACCTGGCGGAGTGGGAGGAGATGGCGGTCAAGTACGACCTCCTCATTCTGCTGGACGCGTTATTGAAGGTGATCGGGGTGAGCAAATTCTTCCCCGCGCCGGATGAGATACGCGAGTGGTGCGCTTCCATCTCGCAAGCGCAGAAAAGCCGTCTGGACGCGCTGGAGCACATCAGGAAGCACGACGCAGCGAAGGCCCAATGGGAACGCGAACGCGAGCAGAGGACAAGGAAAGAGCGGAGGGCGCATGAACCCTAGAGCATTCCGAACGCATAGAGATGGCCGGGAAGTCTGCACCACGACAAAGCGAGGTCGGCACGAATACAAGTTGCGCATCGTCGAAATGCTTGTGCGCCAAGGCTACGCATGCCCGCTCTGTGGACGCGCAATATCAACCCAGGATGCGACGTTCGATCACGAAGTCCCGCGCGGTGCTGGAGGTTGTTTTCGTAATGATTCGATATTTCACGAAGACGGAAGCTGGCGCAATGCTGCTGTGCATTTGATTTGCAATGGGCTCAAAGGATCACGCAGATTTCGTTGGAATGAGTTGGGTAAGTACGTTCCTAATATCAGAGAAGTTCAGGAGGCAGCATGAAATGGATTGCGATGTTGATTTTGGGAGCTTCGATAGGTGCGCAGGCTCAATTGTCCTACAAGAATTTCCCGAGCAAAGTGCCTGAGCGCCGTACCGAGTATTACGCGTGGTCAAAAGCGCGGGGCGGCGTCAAGCTCGTGATCGAAGCAAAATTCGACACCACGTTCACCTGCTATCCCGTTCAAGACTACGAGCACTATCGACCTTGTGAAGACGTATGGTCGCGACAATATGTAGGAACTCTCACGCAGAAGGATGGCAAGTTGATCGCATTTCTTCCCGACAATCCTGCCGACAAGATCATTGATCGCGACTTGATTGGCTGGGTGATTTTTGTGAGTAGGCAGGCGATTGCAGAAGATCAGCAATACATCAAGACAGCCAACGAATACACCGACGAGACTGGCCAGCGCTGGATTAAAAAGCTTTAGGAGGTATCCCATGCATCCTGACATCACCAGCGGTAAACATAAGGGCAACCCAGCCTCTAACTCAGCCTGGGAAAACAATCACGGAAGGCATGCCAACGCGCGCGAGCGGATCCTGCAGTTGATTACGGATGCGGCGGATGGGCTGACCTCCAAAGAAATAGCTGCGCAGCTAGGCTGGCCGCTTCACAGTCTGTCCGGCCGCTGCTCGGAGTTGAAGCGCGATGCCAAGATTCGCGGGACAGGCGTGCGGCGGTTTGGATCTGAGGTTTTGGTAGCTGTACGCAAGGCTGAGCAGCTTAGCCTTTTGGAGGTTGCGTGATGCTTCTGCCTTTCGCCGAGGCCGCGGGGTTAGTGCGCACGACTCACTTTGACAGTGAGATGGCAGAACTCGCGGACCGTCACTATTCCAGGCGAACGGTTGGAGCTCGGCAGTTCCTCTATTCGGGTAGGAAGCTGGTTTTACGTAACACCGAAGGGACCGTTTTGTTCGCTTGGTTGTTCCCAGACCCCGCAATGCGCATGGATGGACAAACTGGATACAACTGCGCCATCTTTCGTAACGAGTCAGACCGAAAAGCCAGCGAGATAATTTTAGAAGCCGAGCGAGCCGTATTTGCTAAGTGGGGCCCCGATCGGATGTATACGTATGTTGATCCGAACAAGACAAAGCCGATATTTCGCCGCGGTCAGCGCGTGATTGGTTGGACCTATCTGAAGGCGGGGTGGAAGCCGCTCGTTTACAAGAATGGCAAGCCCCGGATAAGCAAAGCTGGGCAGCACCTTCTAGTGAAACTGCATAGGGAGCGTGCCGCGTGATCCGCATAGTCATCCCAATGGAGCCTCGCACGGTCAATCACTACGTCAAGCACACCCGCGCAGGACGGCACTACAAGACGGCTGAGGCAAAGGCTTTCGAGGAAGTGGGCGCGATGTGTTGCCGCGGCGTTGCGATCTCAGCAAACGCCTACTCTGTGCGGATTGACGTGTACCAGGGAGCCGGGAAGAAGGGCGACATCGATGGATATGCGAAACAGGCGCTGGACATTCTAGCGACGAACGGCGTTCTGCTGGATAAGAAGGGCCACAGAAGCACCGACGCTCACGTAGTCGAGCTGCACATGACAAAGCAGAGAGACGCGAAGAATCCTAGAACCGAGATCACCGTAACGGAGGCTTGAAATGTACCTAAGCAGCGCAATAGGAGTACCGACGATGCATTCATTCAAAGCTTTAGGAAATTGGGAGGATATAGACCTTCCAGCATCCATTCACGGACCTTGCATCTCCATTCCTATCACCGACGCAGTGCGGAGGTTGGATGCAGAGAAGAACAAGCTGGTGGGCCCGAGCGATTGGGAGAAGTTCAAGCTTACGCTTAGCGAGAATAACCTGCGGATCGCCAAAACTCCGAGCGTAGGGCCTGGGAGCATTCAAGAGGATCTGCACCACGTTCTACCGTCGGAGGGAAGCAAATGAGCGATCTACCATTCAGCGTCGGCAAGCCTGTTCCGATGCAATCTGTTCCACAGCCAGCGGCTAAGAACGAGCCTAGCAAGTATGCCGCGCTGTACGAACAGGTGAGTGATTGCAAGCGAGAGACTGCGCTTCCTGTGACATTCCCCGACGAGCGCGTGATGGGTGCTTGCCGCACGGCGCTGCGGAAGATCGCGAAGAACACTGGAGACTTCATAAGCAGCAGTCGCGAAGCCGACGCACTGACGGTCTACTTCTGGATCGAACCTAAAGAAGTGGCCGACGAGCTTAGGCGCCTAAAGGGGCTCACGAACCGTACCCAATGACCGAACTACTCCAACTCATCGCGGAACTGGAGACGTTCGCCAGGGACATGCGTTCAGAATCGGAGTTCATTAGGACACCACCGCTGACACGCGAAGAGATTGCAGTAGTCGCGTCGTATCGAAGGATGATGGAGGAGCAAGATGAGCGAAATTGAGAAGCAGGACTCTGCCGAAGGCTTGGATGTTTACGAGCCGAGTCGCTGTGTCGGGATGATGGGTAAAGTTCGCTTCCTCGAACCTTCGTTTGCCTATCGCTACTACGTGAAACTGCAAACGTACCGGGACGCCCTACGCAGGGCCGCAGAAGCGGAAACAAAACTAGCCGCCCTACATGATTCAGAAGCAGCCAAAGGAAAGAGGTGAGATGTGAGCGAAGAGAGGTTTGACATTCTGATAAAGGTCACGGACGCCAACGGAATCACGACGCAGATCGAGCATAGTGGCTGTCCGGAGTCCGCTCTGATCCAAGCGCCCTTAGTAGGTTCCCTGATCGAAGAACACAAGCGCCTTCGCGCCCAAGGCATTCGGCATCTTGAAGTCACGCTGTAGCCAACAACTAAGCATTAGGGGCGTTCGCCCTTGGAGGAACCACAATGAGATGGATCGCAATGGTAGTAATGTTTAGCGCAACACTAGCAGCGGTTGGGCAAGCGGCGAAGCCTACACCCGCGCCGTCTCCGTTCATTGGAACCGCAGGTACAAACACCTTCAACATCATTTCAGGAACGCCTCCCGAATTGATCTTCGAGAAGCAGCCGGGCACAGACTTTTACAAAGTTTACAAGCTCTCCGTGTCGCATGATTGGAACTGCGCGATTACCAGCGATTTCAAATCGAACCTCTATTCCGACAAGGGATATACGGTCAGCGTGGCGCAAATTACTTGCGTGCGCAAGGATGATGAACCGAAAACGAAAGTGCCCACTGCGCCTCACCAGTAGCAAGCCCTGAGTAGCCCCAGAAGAGAGGAAGAGAGATATGAGCGAGTGGTCGGTAGTATCCATATATGGAAAAAAATCAAGTGCTTCCGCGCAGGATCAGGCGATGGGTTCAGGGCAGGGATCTAATAAAGGGAATGCGTCAAGGGAGATGCACCGCATTTCTTGTGGGCTAACACGAGAACAAGCCGAAGCCATCGCTTCCTATCTAAACAAATGGTTTCTGAACATCGACTATGCGACCGCAGAACGCATCCCGTAGGTCCTGAGTAGCCCCTTACCCCAGCACCAGAAGGAGAGAGAATGCTCTACAAGATTGATTACACGATAGCGAGCGAAGATGGGCGAAAGGTCGCCACGAAGTGGATCAACCATGCCGCCGATCAGACTCAGGCTGTGAAGAGAATGATGAACTGGTTCTTCGAGAACAATCCCAACAGTAAGATTCGGCTGGATTCGGTTATGGGGGTGGAGATAACAGGGGACATGTCGGCAGTTGATGTGATCGACGTTTTAGCCAAGCCCCACCCCATCCAGAAAGAGGACTGAGCCATGAGTGATTGTAGGTTGTGCGGGCAGCCGGTACGACCGAAGGGCGTGAAGAGGCTCCCTAACGAATACGACCATGCGCGTGGATGCCCCTACGCGACGAAGGATAACGTACAGCGTAAGCGGAATCTCGACCTGACGATGCGTCGGCATAACCTGAATCTAGATGAACGGAGCAGCCATGAGTAACAAAGAGAACCAGAGCGAGCTAGGTGTAGAGGAGAAACAAAAGGCTGCACTAATTTATCTTCGTGATACTACGACTGATGAAGCTAGAGCTTATGTGGAGGTTCTATCCACAAGATTGGGATTCGGGCACGCAATTGATATTGAGCTTCCCTCCCCACCAGTAGAGAGAACGCAGGATGAGCCGGAGTGGGTGAAATGCTCACAATGTGGCAGGGAGAATTCTCTCGAAACGTGGGTAAAGTTCGGAGATAAATGTCCCAACTGCCAAGGGCTACATGACAAGGAGACATCTTCTGAGCCAACAGCAGCAGGGAGCGAGCAGCCTTGCTCGACCTGCGGAAGCACTGAAGCCAAGATGAGTGCGGGCGGCTGGACGTGCAGCAACGCATGGCACTACGAACGGGCGGCTCCTGTGGCATCCCAAGCCCCAGCCCCGACACTCACGCAGGAAGAGATTCAGCGTCTACGCGATATTGCTGGTGAAGAGGACGATCCCCACTGCGACCCCTTATGCCGCGTCTGCATCGCTATACGAGGCGCACGTATTGCGCTCAAAATCATCGAGGCCAACCATGAGTAAGCCCCTAGACACACAAGAACCGCGGAAGGAGTTGAAAGCGAAGCTCCGACGCGCGGCCGCATACTTGCAAGGCGGCGAAACTCGATATTTCTCTGACCCGGCGCTCTTGGAGGCCATCTACACTCTCTACCGATTGGCCGATACGTTCACGGAGGCCAAACGATGAAGGGTGGTCCTCAAAGAAAGCGCCGGCACTTGAACGGGGTAGACACGACGCGAATGAACGTGCAGATACGAGATGAAAACTATGCGCGGATCCAAGCTATTGCGGATGCCAGGGGAGTAAGTATGGGGCTTTGCGTGGATGAGATGGTGGAGGCAGACTGGCGCCGGCGTCATGCGATTGTTCCCCGTGGAACAAATCAGGTGCAATTAGGGGAATAGTTCTTTTAATTTCACAGGCATTTTCGTATAAACGTACTAGACCTTCTCGCGCTTGGTGTTACCCGAACACCTCCCTTCGGGCCGACCTGAAACAACCCAGCCCTTGGTCCCTCTACATGCCAAACCCCCGAATCGTAAACCTCACAAATGGATGCAGGTTCAAGCGCGGCTACGTCGAGCGTGCTCTAGAAGCGTGCGCGGTGGAGTGGGTAGAGATAGGCGTTAGCATCCGCAACCTTACCCCGCAAGAATCGATCATCGCCCGCAACACGCGTGCAAGGCTTTTGGAGCCCATGCCTTACGCGGAGCTGCCTGGGATTCGCTTTGATCCGCCATCCCACGGAATCCCAGTCACCAGACGAGAGAACATCCTTGTGTGGGAGGCTCAGAACTTCTTTGCCGGCGTGCGGGGGATGCAGTGAAAATCGACCTTCAGCACCTTCTATCCAACTGGAAGTCCACAGCCCAGTCGATCCTCACCACCACCTTTGCCCTAACCGGCGCTTTGATGGTATCGAACGTCATCTCGGCTAAGACCGCAGCCATCATGGGGACGGCAAACGCTGTGTGCAAGATCCTCGTGGGTGTCCTCCAAACCGACGGCATCCAAATTCCCGCAAACTCGACGGTCAAGCAAACCACTACAATTCAGACCCCAGGAGATACAATATGAGCCTTATCAGTGATTTGAAGTCGTTCGCTTCGAAGGTAGAGACCGCGTTTGAGAAGTTATTTCATGAAGCTCCATCATGGTTGACCATCGCACAAGAGGCGATCACGTACCTCGGCCCGGTCGCTGTTACGATCACCGGCTTAATCAACCCGGCGTTGGGTACAGAGGCTGCGACGATTATTGCCGACATCAAGGGTAAGTTGGCGTCCGCGCTCGCGCTGACTGACTCGGTGGCGAATGCGACCTCGCTGGACACCGTATTGAGTGATCTGAAGGCGGACATCCCGCTCTTGCTTCAGACGATCCAGGTAAGCAATCCCACGCTGGTATCGAGCATAACGAATTACACCAACGTCTTCATCACCGAGATTGAGGCAATTCAATCCGCTCTGCCTGCGCCCTCCGTCGCAACCCCCGCGGCCTAATGCCTGACTCAAAGGTCTATCCCATCCCTGATCCGGTTGCTATCGCGATGAAGGTCAAAGCATCTGGTGGGCCCGCGCTTGACCCTTCTCAGCCATCGGGCCAAGCATCCGCGGATGGCGTGACTCTATCCTGGGTCATTGAAGCTGGGAATATCACGATCACGCTGCTGAAAAAGCCATTCTTCGTCCCAGAATCAACGGTATGGAGCCATGTCGACCAACTCTTCACCGCTTGATTGGGCATGCGGCCGCTGCGATTCCCAACCAGGCGAACAGTGTAAGGATATGCCCCTCAATACCTTCCACGACGAACGCTGGATGGCCTGGGGAGCGCACAACCAGGTAAGCGACCCGGTGAGCAAGGAAGACTTCGATAAAGCCGTAGAAGACTCAGGATTGGTTTAGCGATGGCGCGCAGACTGTGGCAAGACGATGAGGTAAAGAATTCATACCGGGCGCGACGGAATGAGGACGGGCAGAAGCTCTGCGAACTCCACTCATGCGACAAGGTTCTAGTAGGTCGCCAGCAGCGGTGGTGCTCCACCGCGCACGCCTTCGATGCGATGGCAACGTGGGATTGGAGTGTTTGTCGCAGCCGGGTTCTGAAGCGCGATAAGCTGACTTGCCAAAACTGCGGAGCGCAAGCAAACGCCGCGCCGTGTGTGGGTCTGGACGTGGATCATATTGTTCCGCTTTGCGAAGGGGGAAAGCTCTGCGACCCCGCAAACCTGCGAACTCTTTGTAAGGCCTGTCATAAGGTCGAAACGGCGGCACTCGCCAAACGACGCGCACTGGCAAGAAAGCAAGTAGCTGCAATGGTTTAGGAGTTTGCAGTAGCGGGTTTCACCGGGAACTGGCAGTCCGCTTAGCGCGGGATGAAGCACGCAAGAACAACCAGTTTCTCTGCTACCGCCTAGAGCGTGATTATGCTGCTGCAATTCGTTTTGGTTTAGGAGGGGGTGATCATGTCTCTTGCTCTCGCGCAATACGGATTTGGCGTAATGACGTTCCTTGCCGGTGGATGCTGTGGCTGGATCGCAAGCGCCATCTACAACGCTTTGACCTCCCGCCGCAAGCACGACTCGCGTGGAAGATTCATCAAACAGCACGCAAAGTAACTCAAGAGAGGGAGCCAAACTCCTGAACGCAGATACAACCGGGGGTAGGCTTACGTGGCTCAAACATATGGTGACAAGCTCGCGAAACTCTGGGAAGACGTATATGAGGGGCGAGGGAAGGATAATCCACCTATGACCGTACGCGTGGACAGGCTCGAACAATGTGTTGAGACAATCCTGGAGAACGGTAAAGCTACTCGCGCTACCGTTTGGGGCGGAGTAATTACGACAATTGGCCTTTTGGTGGTGGCGTTTATCAGCTTCAAGCTGGGCTGGGTTCATCCGTAATTATGAATGACGAGACTTCCACTGGAAACAGCGGCAAAAAGAGAGGGAGAATTGAGAACCTCAAGCCGTTCAAGCCAGGACAGAGCGGAAATCCGTCCGGGCGTCCTAAAAAGAAGCCTGTGACCGAGATGTACGAGGCCATTTTCAGCGACCCTGAGGCGATGAAGGATCTAAGTATCGCGATCAAGCGGGCGCTCAACAAGGGCTCTATGGCAATGGTTCTGCAGCTCAAAGAGATGACTGACCGCGTTGAGGGCAAGGTCACGCAGGCGATTGAGGCTGACATTACCGTGAACCTTGCCGATGCGATTGCACAGGCGAGGAAGAGGGCTGGACGATGAAGAATTGGCGCGAAGTATTGCAGTTGCAATCTCCTTCCGTATCGAAGAATCAAGTCGAGTCTAGGTTTCGCATTCTCGCGAAGAGCGCCCACCCTGACGCTGGCGGAAGCACTGAAGCGATGACGGAGTTGAACCTGGCTAAGCGCGAGGCGCTGATGGAGATTTCGCGCCCACCGGCTCCTGTCGTGCAACACCCTCTTGGGCAGTTTCAGAATAACGCTTCACAGCAGCAGGCAATGAATGCCGGGATGGGACAACAGCAAGGTTGGTATGGGCAGGGTTTGGGCAATATGTATGGCTCTTCAGCCGGTGCTTCTGGCTACCAGTCTGTAAGAAATGAAGCCGTATATGTGGATGTTGCGCGTGAGGAATCAAACGATCGCAAAGATGCAAGGACCGTGCGCACCTCCTCCGCTTGGCAAAAATTCTGGAATGCCATTACGTGAAGGGTGGATTGGCCGCCGACGAACTTGAGTTGGCGATGGACATTGGGAGCTTCAGTCTAGACCCTCCCGGCTTCATGAAGTACGCATTTCCGTGGGGGAGTGAGAAACTGCCTGCTCCTGGACCCCGGACGTGGCAGAATGACATCAACTCGCTGGTTGCCAGTCACTTCGGCAACCCAGAGACACGTTTCCAACCGCTGCAAATCGCTGTAGCCTCTGGGCACGGTATCGGTAAGTCTGCCGAGATTGGCATGCTGATCGATTGGGCGATGTCGACGTGCGAAGACTGCAAGGTCGTGGTCACAGCCGGCACAGGCACGCAGCTCGCTACGAAGACGGCGCCAGAAGTGCAGAAGTGGTTTCGCTTGGGCCTAAATGTTCACTGGTGGGACATCAACGCGACGTCGATTCGCGTCAAGGACCCAAACCATCAGGCAGGGTGGCGCGCAGACTTCATCACCTGGTCAGTGCAGAAGACGGAAGGATTCGCTGGCCTTCACAACCACGGTAAGCGCATCGTCATCATCTTCGACGAAGCGAGCTCGATTGACGACATTATTTGGGAAGTCGCCGAAGGCGTCCTAAGTGATGAAAACACAGAGATTATCTGGATCGCATTTGGGAATCCTACTCGGAATACGGGGGAATTCTATCGTGCAATCACCGGAGCCAACCGCTGGCATAAGCGTCAGATTAACTCTCGCACCGTCGAAGGGACGAACAAAGCTCTACTGGACGCCCAGATTACGGAATGGGGAGAAGATTCAGATCGAGCTCGTGTCCGAATCCGAGGGGAGTTTCCGCGTGGTGGTTCTACGCAATTTATCTCGGGAGAGCTCGTAGCCCAGGCGCGCAAAAGGATCGTTGACGGCTACCAGGAGATGCCCAAGATCCTCGGGGTAGATGTGGCGAGGTTCGGTGACGACAGGTCCATCATTTGCCGGCGCCAGGGACGCAAAGCTGACTTCATCGGCAAGTTCTATGGGGTTGACACGCAGACCCTGGGCGGTAAGGTGCAGGAAGCCATTGACCGCGAGCGTCCTGATGGCGTGGTGATTGACGGAGACGGAATTGGTGGGGCGGTGTTTGACTTCCTCAAGGCTCGGGGATATGACCGGAAAACGCTGTTGGTGGAGTTTCACGGTGGGGGCACCCCGAGCGATCCGCACAAGTATCTGAACAGGCGCGCAGAGATTTGGGGTGGGATGAAGGATTGGCTGGAAGGCGGCCAGATACCGGACGAGGCTGAGATAGAAACTGATCTCACTGGGCCCGATTATGGCTACCACCCAACCAAGGGGTGTTTGGCGCTTGAGAAGAAAGATGAAATGAAGGCGCGTGGCGTGGATTCTCCTGATCTTGGAGACGCGCTGGCAATGACGTTTGCAGTGAAGATTGCGCCGCCGAAACCTAAGCCGCAAGGACCAAAGAGACCAGTTTCACAATGGAGCTGACATGGCAAAGCTGAACGCAGCAGCACGCAAGGCTATTCCGAAGAGCGAGTTTGGCGAACCTGGCTCGCGCAAGTATCCGATGCCTGACAAGTCTCACGCGGCGGTGGCTAAGAGTTATGCGACCCAGATGGTCGAGAAGGGCAAGCTCAGTTCGGGAGCGGCCGCAAAGATTCGCAGCAAAGCAAACCGCATCCTGGGAGAAAAGTGATGGCAAAGCATGAAGTACGCAGGGTAGAGATTGAGCCCGACAGCCACGGCGGCCACACGGTCACTGCTCATCTGAAAGAGCGCCCCATGCATTCCAGCAAGAGCGGGATGGGGATGGAGTATCGCGAGCCCGAGAAGAAGGTGTTCGGCAAGGGCCAGCACAAAGAGATGATGGATCACGTCGCTTCTCATCTTGGCGTTGAGGCTGGAATGGGCGAAGAGAACGAAGAACACGGCGAGGAGCAGGACTCCGAATGATCGATCTAGCTCAGAACCAAGCCAGCGCGTCATTTATCACTAAGTGCCTGAAGCGCTTAGGGATGCAGGACATCGGATCGGCTATCGCTGCGTTGGCGTACACGATCAAGGATCACAAGCATCTCGAGCGCGTGCTGACGGACTGCAGCGGTGAAGAGCGGCAGATGATCTACGACACCATCGTTCCGCATCTTCGGTTCACGGCCAAGCCTCTGGATGTTTATGTGGCAAACGTTGGGCAGAGAGCTGAGCGCGAGCAGTGGCCGGTGATGCTTGAGGGACAATTGCGAGAGTTCCGGCCGGCTACCGACGTCTTGAGCATTGAGAAGGAAGCGGAGAAGCTGATTGCTGCTGACCTGGCGAAGCGAACGCTTACGATGACTTGCTCGAAGTGTTCGAAGCAAGCAAAGTTCCACCAGATTGGGGCTGAGACGAATGTCGACGTGATTATCAAGGCGCGTCAGGCTGGGTGGATTCACGATTACCTGTCAAATCCTGCGCGCGAGATTTGCCCGAAGTGCCCGAGCTCGCTGAAAACCAATGGCTGAGAAGGAAACGACGGCTGATGATGATCTGATCAAGCGGATACGCGAGCGCTATCGCTACGGGATGGATAAGTGGCGCCGCAACCGCGAGGAAGGTCAGAAGAACATCCGCTATGTCTCTGGCGACCCCTGGGACAATGAGGATAAGCAGGCGCGCAAAGGACGCCCCACTGTCTGCGCAGATGAGCTGAATCAGTATGTAAACCAGGTAGTGAACACCGCAAGGCAGAACCCTCGCGGCATCACGATTGATCCGGCCGGCGACGAGGCGACAGAAGAGCTTGCGGAGTATCGCGAGAACCGCATTCGGGCGATTGAGTATGCTTGCAACGCGTCTCGGGTGTATATCAATGGCCTCCAGGGTGCGGTCGAGCGCAATGTCGGCTACTGGAAGGTCAGCCGTAAGTATGTGTCCGATGAGAGCGACGATCAGGAAATCATCATTCTCCCGATCATGAACTCGGATGCGGTAGTTCTCGACCCTGATTTCAAGGAGATGGACGGCTCAGACGCGAAGTGGTGCTTTGAGCTTGACCGGCTGACGATTGAGGAGTTTGAGCGCGAATACCCGGACGCTTCGAAGGTCAGTTTCAGCGCGGAGGACTTTGGCGGGGATGCGGACTACTGGTACGACGGAAAGTCCATTGTGATTGTGTCGTACTGGGAAGTTCAGACCGAAAAGAAGAAGGTGGGCAAGAAAGAGCGCGAAATCATCAAGCGCACCGGGGTCAAGCAGTGGGTGACCAACGGGGTTGAGATTCTCCGCGAGGGCGCAAAGCAGCCTGGACCCTACATCCCGATTGTCCCCGTCTTTGGCAAGCAGTTGTGGGTAGAAGAGGGCGGCGGCGCGGAGCGTATGGTGCTTTCCCTCGTGTCTCTGGCGAGAGATGCGCAGAAGGCTCTGGCGTATGTGATGAGCTCCATGCTTGAGAATATCGGCCAGCTGCCGAAAACGACGTTCATTGGGGCAGTGGGGCAGTTTGAGACGGATCAAGAGACTTGGGAGACGATCAACCAAACGTTTCACCCGTACGCGCAGTATGACAACGTGGTGGATGCTGAAGGCAATCCCCTCCCCCCGCCAGCAAGAACACCGCTGACGCCGGACTTCGATGCGTACAGCGTGGGCACCGACATCTGTCGGCGCGCTATTCAAGCCGCGATGGGCACAAGCCCGCTACCGACGTCGGCGCAGCGCGCGAATCAGAAGTCGGGCACAGCTTTAGCCAAGATTCAGTCCGAACAGGCCATCGGCAGCTATCACTTGGTCGACGCATACGACGGTGCGATTTGTCTAACCGGCCGAATCATCAACCACTGGCTCTCTGAGACGGATTTGGGCGAAGGTGAGCGGCCCGTACGGCTACCAGACGGAAATCACAAGCTGGTTCAGATCAACACGGATGCCGCGGTGATTGACGGGGATCACGAGTACCATTTCCCCATCGCAGATGACAAAGGTCGCTACCAGGTAACCGTTTCAGCCGGCCCGTCGCACGAGTCGCAACGCGAAGAAGGCTCCGAGTTCGCGGATACGCTGATGACGAACCTCAAGAACCTGCCAATTGCGCCTCCGCAGGCTGCGAAGATCCTAGCCCTGGTCATCAAGCTCAAGCAGCTCGGCCCGCTGGGCGATCAAATGGCTGACATCATCAGCCCGCAGGACCAGAACAGCCAGCAAATGGCCCAGATGCAAGCGCAGATGGCTCAACTCCATCAGCAGAGCCAGGAGCAAGCGGCTTTGTTGCAGAAGCTGCAGCTTGAGAAGGCCGGCAAGGTGTTGGAGATGCAAGCGAAGGCGCAGGAGCAAGCTCGCGGGCATGTGTTTGAGGCTTCCGAAGCCGACAAGGACCGCGAGGTTAAGCTTGCCGTCGCTGAAATTGGCACGAAGGCCCAGATGCAGTCGGAGCGCGAAGAGATGGTGCATGATCTTGAGTCACAGTTTCACGACCAGGCTCATGACGTGGGGCTACAGGCCATGCAGCAAGGTCACGAACAGAACATGCAGGATCAGGCCGCTCAAAACCAGTCTGCGTTAGCCGATCAACAGGGCCAGCAGCAGTCAGCCCAAAGCGCTCAGGACGCGGCGCAGCAACAGGCCGCCCAGCCAGAGCCAAACGAGTAGGACGTTAGGGAACGACTGGTAATGGCACTAACCAGCACACCCTGGAACTACTGCCAGGATGCGGATTGCCCCGCATGCTCCTATGAGTCCGGCAGTGGACTGTACAGAAGGCACCTAACGTTCGTGTGCCACCCTTTTCGCCTGCTCGGCGTAAGAGCAAAGAGGTAACAAATGGCAGAAGAGACGCAAGCCGCCCCGTCACCGGCCGCAGTAGCAGAAGCACCAATTGAGATACCGCGCAGTGGAACCTCGGAGTACGCCGAATGGCGTGTCTCTGGAGAACTGCCGGAAAAGCCCAAGCCTTCTGAGGCTGCGGCACCCCCCGATGATGCGGCTGACTCGGCAGCCACGACAGCGCAGGAGAAAACCAGCAAGCGCAGACCTGATGTGGAAGCTCGCTTCAAGGAATACACCGCTCGCATTGACAAGCTCGAGAAAGAACTGAACGAGGCGCGTCAGCCTAAGACGGAAGGCAAATCGGAATCGTCGCCCGAGAAGACGCAACCTCAAACGTACAGCGATTGGCGCAAAGAGTTCAAGCCTTCACAGTGGGTCGAGAAGTATGGGAAAGACAATCCCGAGGCCAGCTATGAGGACGCGACTGCGGCAATGGCCGATTACCTCGGTGATGTGCGTGATCAGTTCAGGTCGATCGAGACTCAGCGCGAGACCCAGAAGAAGAGCTTCATGACTCAGGTGGAAGAAAGTCGTAAGCGGTACGGAGATTCCTTCGACCAGACGGTGGCGCCCACGGCGCAGACTATTCAGGCCGATAAGGCTATCTCTCCCGTCGTCAAGCAGATGTTGACTGAATCGGAACACCTTCCTGATTTGCTCTTTACCCTCGGTGGAGACTCTGAAGCATTCAAGAGCTTCCTCGAAACGGCGAAGACCTCACCAGGTAAGGCTATCCGATACATCGCGAAGCTTGAGGCTGGAATCGCTGACGAACTTGCTGGGAAAGGCAGTGAGGCCAGTTCCGAGAGGAATGATAAGGGCCAATTCGCTGCCAAAGAGACTCCTGTAAAACGAGGGCCAGAGAGCGCACCAGATCCGCCGATCGAGCTGGGTTCCAGGGGTACGGGAACCTTGAGCGAATCGGATCGCGCTCTCAAAGCTGCTGAAGCGGGCGACCCCAAAGCGATGAGGGCATGGATGGAAGCCGAAAATCGCAAAGATTTAGCCCGCAGAAAAGGAAACTAAGTGGCAAACAATTTTCTCAACACTACATGGGTATCGATGAAGGTACTGCGGCTTCTGCTGAATAAGCTGATTGTCGCGGAATACTTCAACCGTTCCTGGCAAAAGGACTTCGACAAGGAGTTCGCCCCCGGCAGCCAGATCACGGTCAAATTCCCTCAGCGGTTCCAGGTCACCAATGGCATGGGATACGAACCGCAGGGCATCAACCGCTTGCAGACTCAGGTCAACCTTGACCAGTGGATGCAGGTCGCTTTCGAGTGGGACGACTACGAAGATGCCGTCAAGCTTGAGCGCTCTGAAGCTGAGCTGCAGGAGCAGTATTTCGAGCCTGCCGCGGCTGCTTTGGCGCAGGAGTGTGATTCGCGTTGCGCGAAGTGGGCTTACCAGAATGCCAGCATGACTGTTGGCGCGCTCGGTACGGACCCCACCAGCGTATCGACGTATTACACCGCTCGCCAGCGCCTCGAAGAGAATGCTGCTGGCGTCCTCGGCAAGCGCGCTATGCTCATTTCCTCGAGCATGATGAGCACCCTGGGCTCCAACATCACCTCGATCTTCCACCCCGCTGATGAAATCACCAAGCAGTGGAAGGAAGGCGTGATCGGCGAGCTATCGACGTTCATGTTCTATGAGTCTCAGTCCCTTTGGTCTCAGACTGCTGGAACCTGGGCTGGCGCCAACACGGTGAATGGTGCTAACCAGTCCGGAACGCAGATCACGGTCAACGCAACGGCTGGCGATACGTTCAACGTTGGAGACAAAATCTCCTTCGCTGGCGTGAACCTCGTCAACCCGATGACCCGCCGTATTCCAGGTCACGCGGTGAACAAGGTCTTCACGATCACTCAGGCGCTTGTCGCTGTCGGTGGTGGTGTGGACGTGATCAACATCCTTCCCCCGATCTACGGACCTGCTTCGCAGTATCAGAACGTGGATGCTCTGCCGGCGAACGCCGCGGCGATGACTCTGTGGCCTGGTACGACCACGCCGAATGGCAAGGTTGGCACGGTTGGTCTTGGTCTCACCCGTCAGGCGTTCTCGATTGTCGGAGCGAAACTGTACGTTCCGTCCGCAGTTGAGAAGGCAGGCGCGGCGCAGGACCCTGACACCGGACTGTCGATCCGCAAGGTCAAGGCGTGGGACCCGGTTCGTTCTGTGCAGGTCAACCGCATGGATTCGCTCTTTGGTCTCGGCAACCTGTATCAAGATAACGGCGCTGTCTGCGTCGTGGGAGCATAACTATGGCCAATCCGAATCTTCCCTCGACCATCCCCTCCACTCTGGCTCCGGTTGTCCAGAGCTATACGCCGAGCGTGCAGTCGCCTGCATTCTCTTCGATCGTCAATGAAGTGTATGCCCCGGTAACGTATACGACCGCGGGCAACATCACTCTCCTACCCAGCGATGTTTTGGGCGGCTTCATCACCCATACCGCCGCTGGCGCAGAAAACGACGTGCTTCCCGCAGCAAGCTTGCTCATCCCGGCTATTCAGGGCGCGCAGGTCGGGTCTGGCATTCGCTTCTTCCTCAAGGCTGGCGGCGCGGGCACCATTACCGCGGTGGCTGGCACAGGCGGAACGATTGTCGGAACAGCGACAGTGGCAACGCTCAACATCCGTGAATTTCTCCTGCAGATTACCGCACTTGGAGATGTGAACGCTGTTGGTGCGACCTACACCGCATACTCGCTGGGCACGACAACGTACTAGTTCCTCCGAGGGGCGCATCCTTCGGGGTGCGTCCCTCACTTTCCTATGCCAATCCCAGAGCCAAGAATCAGACGAACCGGACTCACCAAGCTGCAGAAGCAAGACCAAATGCGCACCATTTACGGAGTGACTATGCCACAAGACCTTAGTTTTGAAGAAGTTGCGAGAATGCGGCAGATCGTGGCGCAGTTCGATGCCGACCGCAAGCCAATGTCGACTGTCGATCTGAACAACCCTCCCCGCGAGCAGTATCGCTTTCAGAAGTTCCCGATGATGGTTTACGACCTCACGCGGAGCACCCCGGCGAAGGTCTTCCATAAGACCGCCGAGTCAGAAGAAGAGCTGCAGGATTTGATCGAAGCAGGATGGAGTGTGCAAGCTCCTGAGTTCACCGAAGAGCGCGAAGAGCCGCTTTCCCCGCAGTACCAGGCGGAAGCCGCACGCGTGGATGACCAGATCGAAACCCTCAGGCAGAAGCGCGCCTACAACCGCAAACCCGTAGCAGCCTAAGGAGGCATGATGGCCGAATTTGAAGAGTTTCCCCGCATGGTGTACAAGGAAGTCGACGAAGAGTTCCAGCCTGAACCGATCCAAGAGAAGCCGGTAAAGCCCCCCATCGAAATCAAAAAAGTCGTCAAGAGCTGCATCGCCAAGTCTCAGGAAGAGCTCGAAAAGCTGGAGGGCGAAGGATATTCCAAAGATCATCCTTATCAGCTCAAGTCCAGCGGCATCGACGGAGATGCTGGCGATTGGACCGCTGCCACCGGCGAAGGCCTGGATTATCCCGGCGAGCCTGTCATCACCGACGAGCATAACTTCCCCGCAGAAGAGGGTGAGGCGGCATAGTTGGCAACGCCCGCAAACTCCATCACGGTCACCGTGAATCAGCTTATCCTGACAGCGCTCCAAGAGATCGGAGCGCTGTCTCCAGGTGAGCAGCCGTCTCCCGACGACTCCGCAACCGTGCTGCAGAAGCTTCAGAGGCTGATTGACCGCTTCAACGCGAAGCGGACGATGATCTACAACATCGAATTCACTGTCTTTACGCTCCCAGTGAACACGCAGCCCATCACAATAGGCCCTGGGGCGATGTTCGATTGCAATCAGCGGCCGGTCGAGATTCGTTCGATGTCGCTAATCCTCAACAGCACATCCCCGACGCAGGTAGAGATCCCGATCAACATGCGGGATGATGCGTGGTGGGCTGAACAACGGGTCAAGAACCTTACGTCGACGCTTCCCACGGACTGCTACTATTCTCCGGATTGGGGTAATGGGAATCTGTATTTCTGGCCTGTCCCCACCCAAGCCAATCAGGTTCGAATCGAGTCGCGCGGTGTTTTGGGAGAATATACCGGATACACGCAGCAATTCTCTCTTCCCCCGGGCTATTGGGATGCGATTGTCTACTCCCTTGCGGTGAGTCTGGGCCCGATGTACGAGAAGCCCATCTCTCCCGACCTGGCGAAGCTATGGGCTGAGTCTATTAGGACGATTGAGACGAACAACATCAAGTCTCCCCGCGGAACGACTGGAGACGCAGGAATGCCTGGAGTCGGGAGGCGTGGAGACTTCAATTATTACTCCGGAACCGCGAATCAGTGAAGATGTCGCCAAGTTTTTCCGTTAGCGATCATCGAAATAGAGCCGATGGTCACATTGAAAGCGTTGGCAAGCTCTGCTATTGGTTCTCCCCGCTGACGACGTTCACGAATCGCTTTCACCTCTTCATCGCAAAGCTTATGTCTGCCGTGGCGTGCGCCTTGGTTCAAACCTTCCCTAGGGCTTCGCTTCCAAGAGTCCTTCAGGTTGTCGGCCATCGTCAAGTATTCGAGATTGTAAAGTCGATTATCCGATGGCTCGCCGTTTATGTGGTTTACGGAGAGTTCAGAATGTCCAACAAACGCCAGCATCACGAGACGGTGGACTTGGAAACGACCGTATACCCCGTTTTTGAAGAGTTGCACTCGGGAATAACCGAGAGACGTGCGGTCTCCGCGCAAGATTTGCGGCTTTCCTCCGTTCGTCGTGGTTCGCGCAATGCGGCGAACTCGGCCAGCATCGCTAACCTCGTAAAGTCCTTCATACTCCGGAATTGCGAGCCAATTCTCCATGACTTCAATTATACAAGGCGTACCAACTAATGCGCTTCGGCTTTGTTGGTCCTTCCTATACCGTCCAATCCAGCGCTGTAGCGAACGAAGAAGCTATCAACTGGTTTGCCGAGTCGAACGAGTCAGGCTCCCCACAAGTGGCAATCAGCGCGTACGGAGGCCAGCAAGCGGCGGGGGTCAAGAGCTACTTCGGCACTCCTGGGCTGTCAGTCTTCACGGCATTCCCTGCGGGGCCGGTGCGCGGGCAGTGTCAGATCAACGGCAGAGCCTTTGCGGTAGCGAACAATCAGTTCATCGAATACTTTACCGATGGCACGCAGACAGTCTGGGGCGCTGTCGCGATCGACGCTAATCCCGCGGTGTTGGTGTCGAATGGAATTCAGGTCCTCATCGTCTCTGGCGGGCAGGCGTATTGCTTCAATTTGACCTCTCAGGCGTGGGTGGCGAACAACAGCTATTCGGTAGGGTCGCTGATTCTGGATCCGAACGGCTTCTTCCAGAAAGCCACGGCGAACGCATGGTTTGCGAAAACGCTTTACGCGCTGGGGACGCAGATAGTCGACGCCAACGGAAATGTTCAGCAAGTTACGACGGCCGGCACCTCCGCGGCATCCGTACCGACATGGAACACTTCGGGTACGACTGCCGACGGGACAGTGGTTTGGACATATCAGGCGCCGTGGGACGATGAAGCTGGCACCTCTGGCGCCGCGCAACCAAACTTCAATCAAGTGGTTGGCGGCGTCACCCTGGATGGAACTGGAACGCTGGTATGGCAAAACATCGGCCCGCGACTCCTAAATGTCACTGCTCAGCTTGCCGGGGTTCCGGTTTACTGTGACTGCTCAGACACCTATTTCGTTGTCATGTTCCAGAATTCTAACAAGTTCCAGATGTCTCAGGTTTTGGATGGTACGACCTGGCCCGGAACGTTGGTCAATGAGGTTTCAGTCTTCGCTGGAAATATAGTCTCGATCATATTCAACCATCGGGAGCTGTGGATCTTCGGCGCCGGCCGGGCGCAGCCCTATCAGGACACCGGAAGCCTAGAGGTCTTCGATGTCATCTCTGGCGCGCTGCTCGAGACAGGATCCGCAGCGACATTCTGCCCGGCGCGGCTGGACAATTCAATTTTCTGGATCGGGCAGGACGAACGCGGGTCTTTGATGGCTTGGAGGAGCAATGGATATACGCCTGTTCGGGTTTCAACTCACGCTGTCGAAGTGTGGCTCTCCCGTCAAGCCAACGTCTCCCAGCTCGTCTCCTACTCATATCAGGACCGAGGACATCTCTTCTGGGTGCTTTTTGTACCGGGATCCGATTGCTCATGGGTCTTCGATGTGGGTGAAGGTCTCTGGCACAAACGAGCAACGTGGAACGAAGCCAACGGTACTTATCAGCCGCATTGGAGCTGGAATCACGTCTACGTCTTCGGAAAGCACCTCGTAGGCGACTGGAATTCCCCGAACCTGTACCAACTGAGTTACGAGAATCTAACTGATAACGGCACGAGCATCCGCCGCCTCCGCAGAAGCCCGACAGTGGGCGACGAAATGAAGTGGAAGTTCCACACGCAGTTAGTCTTGGACTTCGATACAGGGCTGGGGCCTCAACCGCCGCTGACAGATGGCGACGGCAATCCTCGACAGCCTCAAGCGATGCTGAGATGGTCGGACAATCGCGGCAAAACGTGGTCGAACCAGCACATCGCGAACTGCGGATTCGCAGGACAGTTCAACACGCGAGTGATCTTCCGGCGTTTGGGGCGGTCGCGCTACCGGGTTTATGAGTTGGTCGTCACAGATCCCATAAAGTGGACGCTGTTGGACGCATACCTAGAGATGGCGCCGTGAGCGAGTCCGCATCCGCAACAGCGCTCGTCGGGCAGTTTCTTGACCTCGCGACTGGAAAGCTTACTAGGGGAGCGCAATACCTCCTTCAGCAGTGGCAAACGCAACTTGCGGCGGGGTTTGACTCGAACGGCAATCTAATCAGCAACCTCGAGCCGTCCGTCAGTATTGTTGGGCGTTCAGGGACGATTGGCGGGATTCTCGCGCAGATTACAGCACAGGGCATCGTGCAGCCCGCTGGTATGGCCGCTGCCACGTCGCATGCCCAGGGAGCGGTTGTTCTCCCCGCCGACGCCACCAGCAACGTTCTTGGAAGCGCGTCGGGTGCAGCGACCGGCTCATTCGATCCAGCCGGCGCCGCCGCAACAGCGCAGACCAACGCGGAGAATTATGCGGCGAACGCGGCGAACACGGCACAGACGAATGCTGAGAACTTCGCCAGCAATGCTTCGAACATCAACAGCGGGACGCTTTCCGCAACGCGGCTCCCCGGAACGAGCGTTACGATCACGACCGCCGCGCTCACGGTGGGTGGAACGCAGGGCTCCATGACTTTCACAAACGGTCTACTCACAGCACAGGTACAGGCCACATGACTCTTTTCATTATTAAAAAGTTTTACGACTACGACGGCAGCAAGCAGGTGTCGAACGGCCTGAAATCCTCGGCGCGGTTCGTGGTCGACATGCTATTGTCTGAAGGATTTAGGGCCGCGATCGCCGAAGCAGACGACATGAACTGCATCGATCGCATCGTGACGCAGTACAGGCCGAAGAAAGTTGTGATTGAGGCGCTTTGGGTAACGCCGGCCAAGTTCGCAGAGCTCAAGAAGCTGCATCCCTCGATCGAATGGACCGTGCGCATCCATTCCGAGATTCCGTTCCTAGCCAATGAGGGCATTGCGATTGAGTGGATCGTTGAGTATTTTGCGCAGGATGTTGCCATTGCATTCAACTCTGGCGAGACGGCGCAGGACTTCCAGTTGCTTGGAGTTCCGGTCTATCTGCCGAACTACTACCCTCAGCGCAAGCCGCGGCCAATTAAGTTCGTAACGAACACGCTGAACGTGGGATGCTTCGGCGCCATTCGTCCCATGAAGAATCAACTCATCCAGGCGTTCGCCGCTATCTCCTTCGCGGAGCAACAGGGATGCAGGCTCGTGTTCCACATGAACGGCTCTCGAGTTGAGCAACAGGGCTCGAACGCGCTGCGCCAAATTGCAGCATTGTTCAAGGCCACGCATCACGGCTTGGTAATTCATCCTTGGCTAGATCATGACGACTTCCTTGAGCTCGTTGGGTCGATGGACATCTGCCTGCAGGCATCGCTTACGGAGAGCTTCAACATCGTCTCCGCAGACGCGGTGAGCATGGGAGTTCCGTTGGTTGGATCGGATGCGATTAGCTGGCTCCCGAAGCGCTCGAAGGCCAAGGCGGATTCGATGCAATCAATCGTGGCCGCAATGGGCCGCGCGGATCAGTCGATGGTTCACATGAATCAGGACGCTTTAGAGCGGTTTCTCGAGGATTCGAAGGATGTATGGACAGTCTGGATGGAAACCAAATGACGATTGAAGATGTGATCAAGGCGGTAGAAGACGAAACCGGGAAGGAAGTCACCGCTGAAACGAAGCTGGATGACGTGGTTGGAGACTCCCTTGATTTCATGGCCCTCATCCTGCGAATCTCCAATGAGTTCGGGCATATTCCAGACTCGGCGGTTCCGGGGATCGACACCGTTCAGGATCTCTACCAGGCGGTTCTTTGACCACGTTCCAGCTTGAGTCAGTAGAGAAGTGGGAAGCGGAAGGAAAAGAGCTGGTATATGCCCACTGGCAGGAGCTGGGCCTTGACCTTGATCTGGAAATAGCCCCCGACTACGCCAAGATGAAGGCGATGGAAGCGATTGGGATGTGGAAGGTTCTCACTGTGCGCGAGGACGGCATTCTGAAGGGCTACACACTAGCCGTGATAAGCGTCCATCTTCACTATTCGACATCGCCCAAAATGTTCATTGTCGACGCTTATTACATCTCGCCGGACGCTCGGAAGGGAACCGGGGTAAAGATGATTCGATCCTTCGAAGCACTGGCGAAGGAATTGGGCTGCATCAAGATTTACCTCACTTGCAAGGTCCACAAAGACCACTCCAAACTCTTTACCGCTCTGGGCTACAAATTGAGCGATTTCGCGTTCACGAAGAGGATCTAACGAATGTCAACTGCAGCAATTGTCGCGGGAACTGTCGGGGCTATCGGGTCGATTGGCGGAGCTGCCATCTCTGCCAATGCCGCGGGTACCGCTGCCTCTGATCAGTCGACGGCCGCAGAGCAAGCCGCGCAGCTTCAGTACCAGACGGGACAGAACGCTCTTGGCTTCCAAGAGAACCAGTACAACAATTCGCAGTCGGAATTGGCGCCCTACCTCCAATCCGGGGATGAGGCTGAGTCGAATCTTGACTATCTAACGGGCCTCGGGCAGCCGTCGTCGCTTTCGGGTAGCACCACGACAAACCCAGGCCTAGCGTCGACCACGGCGGTCAATCCGGCAACCGGAACCGGCACGCTCGCAAATGGCACCCCAGCGAGCGGCAGTCCGACGGCGGTATCGAATGCTCAGACGGGCGCTTCCCAGCTGCCCGCAGGCATCTCGGCACCCAACGCTACAAATATCGCGCCGATCAGCTCGACCGCCTCACCGAATACAAGCCTTGGTGCGGCCGGGAGTCTACTTCAGCCGTATTCGGGTACGTTCACGGCACCCACCGCGCAGCAGGCGCTCAATTCTCCTGGCGAGCAAGCGCAGCTGAAACTCGGCGAGCAAGCCCTTCAGCAGTCCGCGGCGGCGCAGGGGAATCTGCTCACCGGTGGCACCGCGCAGGGGCTGGATGCCTACGCACAGAACCTCGCATCCACGGGTTACCAGAACGCTTACAACAACGCATACAACACCTATGCGCAAGGCTATAACCAGTACACGACGGGGCAAACGAATGAATACAACAAACTTGCTGGCATTGCTGGCTTGGGGCAGACTACTGCTTCAACGCTGGGTACTCTCGGCGCGACTACGGCAAACTCTGTAGCCAATACGGAGACGAGCACAGCCGCAGCAGAAGGCTCGAACCTGCAGAACGCAGCGGCAGCGAATGCCTCTGGAGTGGTGGGGGCGGCGAACGCATACGGCGGCGCGCTAAGCAACACCGGAAACAATCTCTCTAACCTCTATATGCTTTCGCAACTATCAAATGCCAATACCGGCACGGTTCCCAGCGTCCCTCTGAGCATGTACGGAGGATAGGAAAACTATGGCTACGATCCCCCTCCCCGCCCTCTCTCTGAATAAACAATCCCCTCCTCCTGACCCTCTCGCGCAGTATGCGCAGATCCTGCAACTCAAGCAGATGCAACAGGCGCAGCCGCTCCAACTGCAGATTCTGCAAAATCAGAACCAGGCTGGCCAATTGGCAAACCAAGAGGCCCAGATCCAGCTTCAGGACAAGCAGGCTGTTACCCAGGCGATGCAGCAATGGGAGGGCAAAGACATCAATAGCCTTTATTCTCTCGTTTTGAAGAACGGCGGATCCGGTCAAGCGGTGTTTGGGATGAAGAAGCAAGCGCTGGACATGGAATCGACCATTGCGCAGACGGCAAAGAATCAAGGTGACGCAGGTCTAGCAACCATCGAAGCCCAGCAAAAGAAAAATGACTCTGTGGTGGGAGCCTTATTGCCGCTAACCGACCCTACGAAGGTTCCCGACGCGCAACTCCCCCAAGCCATCCAGCAAACGGTTCAAAGTTTAGTACAAGGCCAAATGCTTGATCCGCAGCACGCGCAAGCGGCCCAACAACTTCTCCAATCTGGCGATCCGAACGCTATTCGCTCAGGGCTAAAGCAGTTCGCAAACACGCTTTTGGCCCAATCGCAGATCACTTCGCAAGCCCTCGACACGGCGAAGGCCGGCGCTTCGAACGCGGCCGCGGCGAAGGACAATGCAACCACGCAGTTCTATCAGAACAATCCCCAACTCGGCGCTCCGGGGGTTCCTATCGACGCTGTGCAGATGAGGTCGTGGCTCGCCCAGAATCCCGGCAAAACTCCCGCTGATTACAAGGCGTGGGAGGGTCTCCAAAATCCCGAAGGCCATATCATGATCAACCAGCTTCCAGGTGGGGGTGGGGGCCAAGGATCACCTGGACAACCTACGCAGCCGAACAATTCCGCGCTTGATCTGGCTGCTCAAAACTATCTCAAGACCGGTCAGCTCCCCCAAGAACTGAGCCGCAGCACAGGAACCATCACTGCGGTAATCCAGCGAGCGGCTGAACTGAACAAGCTGGCTGGCGGCCCTGGCCTTTCCGCAAACACCGCGGAATATAAGGCAAATCAGGATTCTCTCAAGAACCTTCAGTCCAACTTTGATCAGGTTGAGGCGTTCACGAATACGGCGAAAGCCAACGTCAAGGGACTTGAGTCTGTTCTCGGAAAACTACCCGACTCAGGTAGTCGGTTGACCAATATTCCCGTACGCATGGTCTCGTCTGCGACTGTGGGCGCTGCAAATATGGCTGAGTTCAAGACGAGAATCAACAGCGTGCAGACGGAAGCTGCGAAGATTCTCAACTCTTCGAACGCTTCCGGCGTTCTAAGCGACTCGGCCCGCCATGAGCTACAAGAAATCGTTGATCCCAATGCGACTGTGGGCGCGATTCGCTCCTCCCTGAAAGCCCTTCAGTCAGAATGGGACAACCGGACCACCGGCTATCGAACCCAGATTGAAGACATCCGTGGACGCCTGGGAAATGTCACGTCATCGCCAACGAGTAGCGTTAGTCAACCGGGGAGCGCGCCTAAGAGCGATCCCTTTGCCCAATTCGGCGGGACGGCGCACCAGCAATGAGTGATAACGCAACGGTTCCCATGCTCGCGCCTGATGGATCTTCGGGAGACATGCCTTCCTCGAGCGTCCCAGACGCAATCCAAGCCGGATTTACGCCCGCTGTCGCGCTCAACTCTCCCGACGGGAAACTCGGCTATGTTCCGGCACAACGCCTTAACGAAGCACTGAAAGCCAAATTTACACCTGCGAATCCGAACAGTGAAGGTACCTACAAGATGGTTGGCCCGAACGGTTCTATCAGCGTTCCGTACAGTAATGTAGAGGCTGCTAAGATGGGCGGCTATGCCGTCGCGGGAGAGGATTCAGACCGATACGATAAAGACTCAACCCCAAAGATTGGCTTGCAAAAATCTTTTGACATCAACACGTCGACTCGTCCTGACGAGCCGCTTGGGGCGACTGCACTCAAAAGCGTAGTGCATGGTGCAGGGCAGATGTTCGTTCATCCTTTAGACACGCTGGCTGGGGCCGCGCACCTGGCCGGGCAAGCTGTCACAGGCAATGCTACGGGAGCGGCGGCGGAAATGGCTACTCCAATCGTGCAGGATTATCAGGATGCCGGCGGTGGCGGCAAGGGCACGGCCTATGCGGCCACGAAGTTCGCCGGCACCGCATTCGGAAATATGGCGGCTGGAGAAACTGTGGCTCCCATTCTGGGCCGGGCGGCGGAATTCGCCCCACAGGAAGGCATCGTTCCCGCCTCCAGCGCAGCTGTGCGTTCAGTCGGACATCAACTTCTCCCATCCATCGTCGACGGACCAACCGAATCTCTTCTGACGCGCGGAATCAAGCCTGGCAAGAACAATGTCAATTGGAATGCCGACATCCAGACTGCTGCGCCTCTGATAAAGTCGGCAGAGCAGCAACTCGGGCATCCGATTCAAGGCGTCGACGATGCGCTTACTGCGACGAACCTCGCTAAAAAGCAGGTATGGCAACAATATCAGCAGCGTTTAGGTCCCGCTGCGGCGCAGGGAGCCGTCATCGACGGCAATCAAATTGCAGACGCCATGATGAACAGCATCGACGCCCGAACCGCCGCACAGAACCCAGGATTAATAGCCAAGGTGAAGGCTACAGCGGACACCTACCGACGCCCGATCCCGCTCTCTCAGGCTGAAGATTTCCTGCAATCTGCCAACAAAGACCTCACCAACTACTATGCGAAGAACAAAGTTGGGCAACAGGTCGCGCAGAATGATCCCGAGATGGCGTCGACGGTCGCTGAAGGCAACGCCCTGCGCGCCGGTTTATATAATAAACTCGATCAGCTCACAGGCCCAGGCGCCGCGCAGATAAAGCAGGCATATGGCTCACTCTCTAATGTTGAGAAGGAGCTTACCGGGCGGCAGTTGGTAGCGGCTCGCCAGAATACAGAGAGTCTATCAGAGCAGCTATCCACGGTAGCCGGCGCTGGGAAGATCGTCAAAGGCATCGTTACGGCCAGTCCTGGGGACATTTTGGAGGGCGCACAGAATATCGGAGTTTCTCGTGCGCTGAAGGCGCGAAATAGCTCAGATGAGATGATTACCCGCGCTTTCGCGAAGGCTAAGCCAGCATCGCCGTTTCCCCAGCCTACATTCAGGCCAGTCGCAGGGCTTCTGCCTGCACAGGCTCAAGGAAACCAGCTTCCTTATTACCCACAGATGACTCCAGACGAACAGTTGGTGGCCTTCCAGCATGCGCTGCGCCAGTCGATGCCGTTGAAGGCGCTGCCTGCCAAGGTTCAGCCGATCCCACTCCCCCCGCCTCAGTAATTTCGCGGCATTATGGCAAAACGAAGCACGCGATAGATCCACCACGCCGGGAATCCAAGCATAAGCCCGACCATCATCCCGGTAAACAAGTCGACATTGTGGCCCCCAAGGGTAAGTAGCAGCCCAATCACCACACCGCAAAGAAGTATGCCGCGCATAGCTTTCTGAAGACCTCCAAGAAATCTTCTCATCGATGGAATTGTAGCCCCTCCATCCCCTGTTTCGCCTAACGTTCGACCCTCCAGGAGCAAAAATGAAACGACTTCTCACCCTCGTGGCGCTCGCGGTTGCTGAGCTATTGTGCGTCGGAGCGCCGGCACAGACGGTGACCCCGATCCTTCAGCCGCATCAGTCGTTTCTCGACTCAAACGGCCTACCATGTTCATTGTGCAGCCTTTATAGCTATGTCGGCGGTACGTCGACGCCTCAGCCAACGTTCACCGACTCGACCGGCAACACCCAAAACCCGAATCCCCTCGTGCTGGACGCCACCGGGTCAGCCACAATCTGGGTCAGCAACACACTAACTTACAAATTTGTCCTCATCGATGCGGTAGGAAGCACAGTTTTCACTGTCGACAATGTGAAAGCTTCCGGGGGTTCGGTCCCCTGCACTACGCCCTACGCGGTCCAGTTCGCGAATAGCTCAGCCACGGCCTTGGCGTGCGATTCGACGATCACAATCAACCCCACATCGCACACACTCATGGTAGGCGGGGCGATTACGGGCAATTCCTTCACCCTTAAGAATCTGGGCACGATCACGACGTCATGGACCTTCGACGTCACTTCTCCGACGACGGCGCTGAATAGCCTCGGGGCGATTCCGCTCTCCAATCTGGCGACGCAGAGTGCAGATACGGTCGTGGGCAATGCCAGCGCGTCAGCAGCCGTTCCAACGGCAGTTCAGCTCCCAACAGGATGCACGAACGGAGTCAATTACTCGACGACCACTCACTCTTGGACGTGCGCACTTGTCTCTCTGCCCCTGAGCTCCTTGGCGTCTCAAGCTCCCAACACGGTCGTGATGAACGCGACAGGCAGCACGGCAGTCCCCACAGCAGTAGCGATGCCCACAGGCTGCACAAGCGGAGTCAATTACAACACCACAACCAACGCCTGGACGTGCGTTTCGACCGCAACCAACCGGGTATGCACGGGATCGACTATCCCCTATACCTGCTACAAAATCGCAGGAGACGGGACGGTGGAAGAATGGGGAG
>Ga0302308_10000454_pt1 | contig 35517 bp, 30 predicted proteins | sample III_Palsa_E3_3_FD_200531 | JGI IMG/M metagenome (GOLD analysis project Ga0302308, IMG submission 200531) | Peat permafrost microbial communities from Stordalen Mire near Abisko, Sweden - III_Palsa_E3_3 | ecosystem: Environmental > Terrestrial > Soil > Palsa > Peat permafrost | place: Sweden...
CAAGTGTGGCAAGGCACATGCCCGATCACCAGTCCACCGGACGGCATAGGCCTTGTGAAGAGGTGAAACGCGTTCGCGGCCGGCTCCCACGTCAGGTCATAGGCCGTCAGGCCGAATCGACAGATCGCGTGAATGAGCTCCAAATAGCAAAAAAGCCGCACAGGGCGGCTTCATGCTTGGTCAAGTTGGATTGGGAGAGTCAGTCATGCAACGTGTTTTCGCACTATTGCCAGTGGCGGCATGGGCGCCGCGCTTACTACCGGTCCCAATGGACCCGCAATGTGGACCTAACGGACTTGCGCGCGGGCGCCTTCTCCGTCCGGCTGCGGCGCTTGCTCGCCGGAAGTATCGCGGGCACCCCATCGTTGCGCGAGTACAGCGCACGTCATCAACTGGATCTGGTGAAAGAGCATCAACGGCAGCACGACTGCGCCCACAGCATGAGAGGCAAAAATCACCTTCGCCATGGGGATCCCCGAGGCGAGGCTTTTCTTCGATCCGCAAAAAATGATCGTGATCTGATCTGCCCGGTTGAAGCCCAACCGCTTGCTGGCAAACGCCGTCACCCCCAGGGCGAGTGCCAGCAGGACTACGTTGACTACCACCAGTCCACCGAGCGTTTGCAGGGAAATGGTGTGCCAGATCCCCTCGTTCACCGCTTCGCTGAACGCGACGTACACGACGAGCAGGATCGAACCTTGATCGACGAAACGCAGGACGCTGCGATTCTTGTCGAGCCATTTGCTGATTACCGGCCGCAGCAACTGCCCGGCAATAAACGGTACGAGCAGTTGCAAGACGATATTGCCGACTGTGTGCCATGCGGAACCGGCGTGGCCGCTGCCGTCAGTCACAACGAGACCGACCAGCGCGGGCGTGATGAAAATGCCGAGCAGGCTCGACGCCGAGGCGGCGCAAACCGCCGCCGGCACATTGCCCTTGGCAATGGATGTGAACGCGATGGACGACTGCACGGTGGACGGCAGCGTGCACAGGAACAGGACGCCCATATACAGCGCGGGCGTGACGAGCGGCGTGAGCACGGGTTTCAGCGCCAGGCCGAGCAAGGGAAACAGCGCAAAAGTGCTGAGCAGTACAACGATGTGCAGACGCCAGTGCGTCATGCCTGACACGATGGCTTCGCGGGAGAGCTTTGCACCGTGCAGGAAAAACAACAGTCCGACTGCAATGTTGGTCAGCCAGTTGAAGCCGACCGCCGCCGCGCCGCGGCAGGGCAGCAGGCTGGCAAGGATCACCGTGCCTACGAGTGCGAGGGTGAAGTTATCGGGAAGAAACTTGGGGCGGGTCATCGGGGATTCGCATGTTCATGAAAGTGCATGACGACTTCCGGCGATCACATTTTGTGCCTTCAAAAAGGCGAATGGACGCGCGCGAAACCGTCGCGAACGCTATTTTGAGCGCATAACGATTCAAGACGCAAATTCATTTAAATGATCTATTAATTCTCTAAACGCATGAATTGCCCGTTGTGGGCATTTGGCACAAGCACATACAGAGCCGATGCGGACCATTTGAGGACCACTGATCAGCAACCGGGATCGGGCTGATTTGATAAGACGGAAGTACCGCAAGTCATCCCAAAAAGAGCCAAAAAACAGTGAAGTAACATGGTGTTACAACCCTCGGGAAGGCCTAACACTTTTTGGCTCGACTCCAGTCGCTCGGCACAATAAATTGAATGACAGACCGGTCGGCAGGCGTTAAGAAACGCGAGCCTGATGCTCCGACGATTGACCGGTCGGCGATGCTCGCGATTTCCTCTTTTCGCCAACACGCTCAAACAGAGCCGGACAACTCGCAGTATCGACATGTTGCTCACCCGATTTCGACCTATCGCTCGTTTTATCCTCGCCGCTACCGCCGGTCTGGTTGCGGCGTCGATGTGTGCGTCGCTGGCTTTCGCTGGCGGGCACGGCTGGAACGCTGGAGGCATGTTCAATCGCAACGCCGGTCAAGCCCAAGGGCAATGGAAGGTCGCGAATCGGCATGCCATGCGAGTGGACGACGTCGAGCGCGGTGAGCGGGGTGCTCAGTCGTTTCGGTATCAACGCGTCGCGGCCGGCTCGGGCCTGACGCCGATCAGCGCTGAGGTCCACGGTGGACCACGCGCCGACCAGGCTGCGCAATTGCGCGCCGGCGGATCGATCCGTGCCGATATCGCACGTTATAACGAAGAGCGCGGCAACCCGCGTGCGTCCGGCCGTCAGGCCGATGACCCGCGCTCGCCCGCAAACTCCGCCTATCGGAATTAATGGCGACTGCGCTCCGCGAGCGCAGTCGAGGGGTAATCACCCACGTGAATCACGCCTGCACGGGGTATTAGCAGACGAAATCCGCCCCTGCCGACTCTCAAAAAATCTCGAACCTTCCTAGTCGTTCTCTCGTAGTTCCCGTGATGTTCTCCATCCACTAGTTCGAACCGCGGGTTCGACTTCTCGCAACTTGTTTGCGAGTGCAAAACAAAAAACAATTCCCCCGTCTATGGCAAGCGTCGCAATGACGTAATCCCGCCACAGTCTCATCGCCAGTTGCCCGATTCCGTTCCTCTCAAAATTAGTCGCATTAACAATGCGTTCGACTGGCGTTTCTGATCGCATTTTTATTGTTGCCGGAATGCAGATTGCCCGGGTGCACCGTGGCATATAGCATCGCGGGCTATCGACTGGCAGACCGGCTCCTCGTTCAAGCGTCCTTTTCGCATCGCGTTACATCGGGCGATAAAAGTTCGTCGCGCGCAATGTATTGAAACCGCTATAGACAGCATAAGGAAAGTTATTTTTGTCCAGAAAAATGATCCGTAAAGATGGTCCCGCCCTAAGCCATCCGCACGCATAGCGGACATTTATAAGAACAGTCCGATAAAGCGAGGCAATGTCCCTCGCCGAATCCCGTTTTAACGTTAATACGACAGGAGAGTCCATGAAGCCACCCGTGAACCGCGTGCTTAAGGCCGCGGCCAAGGCTACCGTTACTGCCGGCATGTTCGGCTTGCTTGCCGCCAGTTCCGCCCAAGCCCAATCGAGTGTCCAGTTGTACGGACAGGTGGACGAATGGGTGGGAGCCACTAAATTCCCGGGCAGCCCCACGGCCTGGAACGTGGGTGGCGGCGGCATGTCGACGTCGTACTGGGGCATGAAAGGCAGCGAAGATCTCGGTGGTGGTTATAAGGCGATCTTCACGTTGGAAAGCTTCTTTCGCGCGCAGAACGGTAATTACGGCCGCTTCCAGGGCGATACATTTTTCGCGCGCAACTCGTATGTTGGTATTGAGTCGCCGTACGGTACGGTCACCGCTGGCCGGTTGACCACGCAGCTCTTTGTATCGACGATTCTGTTTAATCCGTTTATTGATTCATATACGTTTTCACCGATGGTTTATCACGTGTTCCTCGGGCAGAGCACGTTCCCGACGTATACGACGGACCAGGGTGTTGTCGGCGATTCGGGTTGGGACAATTCCGTTCAGTACACCACACCTGATTTCAGCGGGTTGTCGGGTAGCGCGATGTACAGCTTCGGCAATCAGGCCGGAGAGAATGGTGCGAAGAAATACAGTGCGCAATTCCTGTATTTCCACGGCCCGTTTGCGGCAACCGGCGTATATCAGTACGTGAATTTCAGCTCAACGCCGGGTGACCTGACGTCGTTCGTGGCCGGTTACAAGAGCCAGAGCGTAGGCCAGTTGGGCGCGTCGTACGACATGAAATTCGTGAAGTTCTTTGCGCAGTACATGTACACGCACAACGATATCGATCCGGGTTCGTTCCACGTGAACACGGGCCAGGGCGGCGTGACCATTCCGGTGGGCGTGGGTTCGGTGATGGCGTCGTACGCGTATTCGCGCAGCAACGGCGGCCTCGACCAGACCCACAAGAGCTGGGCGCTCGGCTACGACTATCCGCTGTCGAAGCGCACTGACGTCTATGCCGCGTACCTGAACGACAAGTACACGAGCATGTCGAGCGGCGATACGTACGGCGTCGGCATTCGGACGAAGTTCTGAGCGAAGACATCGGGCGTTATCCGCTGGCGCCCGGCAACGCAAAACGCCGCCCCTGACGCCAAGGGCGGCGTTTTTGTCGACAGGCGCGCAAGCGATCCCAAAAGGTTCGCGAACCAGCGCTTACCGGACTATTTGCAAAGCGACGGTTTTATCGCGAAATTCCCAAGCGCGTTTTTGCATCGTCGTATTCGTGCTTGAGCCGCGACACGAGTTCCGCCACTGTCGGCACGTCGTCCATCAGTCCGACGCCTTGTCCCGCGCCCCAGATTTCTTTCCACGCTTTGGCTTTGATCGCCGAGTCGCCGAAATTCATCGCTGCTTTATCCGATGCCGGCAGCGCGTCCGGATCGAGTCCGGCATTGAGAATGCTCTGGCGAATGTAGTTGCCGTGCACGCCGGTAAAGAGGTTCGTATAGATGATGTCGGCGGCTTTCGACCCGACGATCGCACTCTTGTAGTCTTCCAGCGCATGCGCCTCGCGCGTGGCAATAAACCGTGTGCCGATATACGCGAAATCCGCGCCCATGGCTTGCGCGGCGAGAATCGAGCCGCCGTTGGCAATGGCCCCGGACAATGCGATAGGGCCATCGAAAATACGCCGCACTTCGCCCACCAGCGCGAACGGCGACGTCATGCCCGCGTGTCCGCCGGCGCCGGCTGCAACGAGGATCAGGCCATCGACGCCCGCTTCCAGCGCCTTCTCGGCGTGCCGCAGGTTGATTACGTCGTGCAACACGATGCCGCCGTAGCTGTGCACGGCGTCGATCATCTCCTTGACGGGTGCACGCAGGCTCGTGATGAAGATCGGCACGCGATGTTCCACGCACACCCGCACGTCCGCCTCAAGCCGCGCGTTCGAGTGATGCACGATCTGGTTGACGGCGACCGGACCGACCGGCGCGCCAGGATTCGCCGCTTTATGCGCCTCGATTCCTTCGCCGATCTGCGTGAGCCATTCATCGAGCAGCTCGGCTGGCCGCGCATTCAACGCAGGAAACGAGCCGACAATACCCGCCTTGCACTGCGCGAGCACGAGCTCGGGATAGCTGACGATGAACATCGGTGAAGCGATGACGGGCAGCGCGAGGTGTTGCAGAGCGGCGGGGAGTGCCATGACACGTGTCTCCTGATTGAATGTGAAAGCCGGCGATGTGCGCGCGTCCATCTGACGTGGGGTCACAATAACTGAGCTGTAACTGCGCAATGCCTGCGCATGGCGATTGCTGCCGGATTTGGGCGAAGCTCAAGCGCATGCACTGAAAACATGCGAACGACCGTTCGATTATAGGCGAATCTTCCGATGCGCGATCACCAGGGACATTGGAAGAAGTCTTCAGCTTCTACGAAAGCGCCTGCCAGCAAGCAGTTTAGTATCGCCGAGGACGCCTACAATGCTTTTCCCGTCACGCTGAATATTCACGCCATGCCGTTCGAAGACTACGAGCCGTTCACCTTCGATGCCGCGGGCGTCGATATTTTCGGCATGAAGGGCGGTAACGGGCCGCCGCTTCTGCTGCTTCACGGCCATCCGCAGACACACGAGATCTGGCATCGGCTGGCTGGTGTCCTGGCGCAGCATTTCACCGTGATTGCGACCGATTTGCGCGGTTACGGCGCATCGGCGAAACCGCCCAGCGACGCGCAGCACACACCCTATTCGAAACGCGCGATGGCCGCCGATCAGGTCGCTGTCATGCGACACTTCGGGTTCGAGCGTTTCATGGTCTGCGCGCATGATCGTGGCGCGCGGGTGGCGCACCGGATGGCGCTGGATTTTCCGGAGGCAGTCGACCGTCTGATGCTGCTCGACATAGCGCCAACGCTCGCCATGTACGAGGCCACCGATCGCGCCTTCGCCACCGCCTATTTTCACTGGTTCTTCCTGATCCAGCCCGAGCCGTTGCCGGAATTGCTGGTCGGTGCGCATCCGGACGCGTATGTCGAGCGCGTGATGGGCAGTCGCCACGCAGGTCTCGCGCCGTTTGCGCCGCATGCGTTGCAGGCATATCGCGACGCGTTGCGTCAGCCAGGCGCGGTGCATGCAATGTGCGAGGACTACCGGGCGTCGGCCAGCATCGATCTCGAGCATGATCGGGCGGATATTGAATGCGGCAACAGACTCGCGTGTCCGCTGCGGGTGTTGTGGGGGCAGGAGGGCGTGATCGAGCAATGCTTCGAGCCGTTGGTCGAATGGCGTCGTGTCGCGCGCGATGTCAGCGGCCGGGCGTTGCCTTCGGGCCACTATATTCCGGAGGAAGTACCCGATGAATTACTCGCGGAGATGCTCGCGTTTTTTGAGGCGACCGAGGCCGCATAAGGGCGCGGCGTGTGCGCGTGATTCCACGTTCAGCCGGCTGTTATAAGTCTGTAGGGAAAGCACCGATGCGTCTCAAAAACAGGCGCGCTACGATTCAGTCGGCGCTGATCACGTCAACAAAATTCCGCCGCTTGGGCCTGGCCGTTCGACGATAAATCGATAGCTGACAAGCGGCTTTCTTTTTGGCCGTTGGTGTCATGCCTCTGCGTTCAGACAACGCTCACTGTCTCGCCTTCCATCCTCAGCACGCCACTCGCTGCCAATTCGGCGAGATACTTGCGTACTAATCCCGGCCGATCATCGGAGAGCAGGTCAGCGGCGGCGCGCATGGCCCCGGCGTTATCGACGAGTAGCAACAACTCGCCGACCGGCATCGAGCGCAACTCCATCAGCTTGAACACGATCAGCACCTTCAGCGCATTCTTCGCATTGCGCACGGGATCGGCACGCAGATAATCGATTCGCGAGAAAGCGATATCCAACGACTTCGATACGTCCGTGAACGGCGCGCCATGGCCGGGAATCACCGCCCGCACGTCCAGCGTGGCGATCAGGTCGAGCACCGCGCGCTGTTCCGCGAAGCCGCTCTCGCCTTCCAGTTCGGGAAAGATCACGCCGAAGCCGTTTTCCCACAGCGCGTCGGCGCTGATCAGCAGGCGTTCTTCAGCGCAATACAACATCAGCGAATGCGGATCGTGACCGGGTGCGCCGAGCACCGACCAGTCGAGGCCGCCAAGCTGTAGCGTCGCCCCTGGCGCAATCGTGCCGGTGAACCCGAAGCGCTCGCAGGTCTGCCCGGTCGCGCGGAACGTGAGTCGATCTTCGTCCCATTCACGCACGGCGTCGGCCTCTGTTTGCGGAATCAGCGTCTCGCAGACGAAGTTCGATTGCAGCAGTGCATTGCCGCCGCAATGGTCCGAATGCAGATGCGTGTTCACGATCAGATCGAGCGTGCGGTCATTGCGTTCACTAGCAAGTGCTTGCCGCACGAGTGCCAGCGTCTGCGGCGCGTGAGTGGCGTAGCCGGTATCGACTAGCGCGGTGCGGGCACCGTCTATAAAGAACACGTTGTTCGACGACAGCCAGCCGCGCTCGAACACCCGCATGGAAGCCGGTAACGTGATCATGTGTTTGACCCCTTCGGCATCACGACGATGGTCGCGCTCGCCTTGACCACGATCTCGCCGTGCTGGTTCAGCGCCTGGCCTTCCAGCTTTACGAGATCGCCGTTCAAGCTCGGCTTCCAGTGCGCTTCGATGACCCGCCAGCTCATCGCGAGCACGTCGTTCGCCTTGACCGCGCGCACGAGCTTGATGCTGAACTCAAGGCCGAGCGGCTGGGCGTAGACGGAAAAATGCGTCGCGAGCATCGCCATCAAATGCGCCGTGGGTTGCGTGCCGGATGCGATCAGTGAACCGAAGCGGCTGGCCTCGGCGTAGGCATCGTCGTGATGCAGCGGGTTGTGATCGTTCACCAGTGTGGCGAACGACTTGATGGAATCGGGTGGCAACGCCAGCGTGGCCGTGAAGCGCTCGCCAATGCGCACCACGCGCGGCCCCTTCTTGCGTGCTTGCGCTTGCGTCAGGACCGCGGTTTTTTGCGTGTCATCGAACGAAGACCACTCGGCTATTTCATCGATCGTACGAAAACAGCCGTCGCAAAGCTCCGTTGATGGATTCATCCTGCATACATCGATACACGGCGATGCAACGGCCTCAGTCATCACGCCGTCTCGCGCAACGCGATATCGGCGACCGGCGCGCCTGTCAGCGCGACCAGTTCCTGCGGCGTCAGGTTGAACACTGCGTGCGGATGACCGGCGGCGGCCCAGAGGCTGTCGAGCGCGAGCAGGTCCTCATCGATCAGCGTCAGCGGTGGTGTGGCATGTCCGATCGGGCACACGCCGCCGATTGCGTAGCCGGTTTTCTCGCGGACGAATTTGGCGTCGGCGCGGGCGAGTTCGCCTACGCGCTCGGCCACTTTCTTCTCGTCCACACGATTCACGCCACTGGCAATCACGAGCACCGGCGCGTCGTCTTTCTTGCGGCGAAACAGAATCGATTTGGCGATTTGCGCGACCGAGCAGCCAAGGCCTGCCGCCGCTTCAGCCGATGTCTTACCGGTTTCGGCGAGCATCACAACGGGGCTGGCATGTCCGCGTTCCTGCAGCAGGAGCGCCACGCGGCGAGCGGATTCGGGCAGGGCGTCGAGTGTTTCGTTCATCGTGTTTTTGTCCAAAATAATGAGCCGACAATCAAACGCAGGGCGCCACGCCGTCGCGTTTTTTCGCGAGCAACGCGCGTCCCACTCGTGACGCGCTCGGCTTGCCGATCGCCCGCGAAATGAAATCACCGATCTCCACGAGCTGATCGAGATCGACGCCGGTATCAATACCGAGTCCGTTCAGCAGGAAGATCACGTCCTCGGTCGCGACGTTGCCGGTCGCACCTTTCGCGTAAGGACAACCGCCAAGGCCCGCCACGGAGGCGTGGAAAATCTCGATACCTTCCTGCAGCGACGCGTAGATATTCGCGACCGCCTGACCATAGGTATCGTGGAAATGGCCGGAGAGCCGTTCGCGTGGAAATACCTTCGATACCGCCGCCATCACCTCGCGCGTGCGGCCCGCGGTGCCTACGCCGATAGTGTCGGCAATATCGATTTCATCGCAGCCGAGCGCCTTCATGCGCTGCACGACATCGACGACCGCATCGACCGGAACGTCGCCTTGGTAGGGACAACCCAGCGCGCACGAAATGCTGCCGCGCACGCGCAAGCCCGCTTCTTTCGCCGCCTTCGCGACGGGTTCGAAGCGCGCGATGCTTTCCGCAATGCTGCAGTTGATGTTCTTCTGCGAGAACGCTTCGCTTGCCGCGCCGAAGATGACGATCTCATCGACTTTCGCGTCCAGCGCCGCTTCGAAGCCGCGCAGATTCGGCGTGAGCGCCGAGTAAATAGTGCCCGCACGCCGCTTGATACCGGCCATGACGGCGGCGCCGTCGGCCATTTGCGGCACCCATTTTGGCGAGACGAACGACGCCGATTCGATGTTCTGCAAACCTGCGTTTGCCAGCCGGTTTACCAGTTCGATCTTGATGTCAGTCGCAACGAATTCCTTCTCGTTCTGCAGGCCGTCGCGCGGTCCCACTTCGACGATTTTTACTTTGGCGGGTAGCATGCCTGTCTCCTTTGAATGCGTGTCTGTCTTTGCGGCTTTAGTACCCGCGTTTCACATCGACTATGCCGGATATCGGCTCGCCGCGCGTGAGCGCCATGATCTTGTTCGCGATCTGCTCCGTGCTTTCCTCGCGCAACGTTTCGGCGGCTATATGCGGCGTGATCGTGAGGCGTGGCGTGCGCCAGAACGGATGATTGTCCGGCAACGGTTCGGTGTGGAATACATCGAGTGTCGCGGCGGCGATCTGACCGGTCTGCATGGCGTGAAGCAGATCCTCGTCTACAAGATGCCCGCCGCGCGCCAGGTTGACGAGATATGCGCCCGGTGCAAGCCGTGCGAACGTGCGCCTGTTCAGGATGCCTTCGGTATCCGGCGTATGCGGCAGCAGGTTGATGAGCACTCTCGTGCCGTCGAGGAAGGGCTCGAACTGTTCGTCGCCAGCGAAAGTCTTGACGCCTTCAACATCCCGCTTGGTACGGCTAAAACCGCGCACCGGCATGCCGAACGCTGCCATTGCCTGCGCGACCCGCGCGCCGAGAACGCCCATGCCCAGCACGCCGACCGTGAAATCCTTTAGCGCATAGGGCGGTAGTTTCTGCCAGCGAAACTCGCGCTGGAGCGCATCGTATTCGTCCAGGCGGCGCAAGTAACGCAGCACGGTGTGGGCCGCGTATTCGACCATCTGGTGGCCCATGCCACTGTCTTCCAGGCGCACGAGCAGCGCGTTTGGCGGCAATGTGCCGGGAAGCTTCCGTTCGATCTCAAGAATCGCATCGACACCCGCGCCCAGATTGAACACCGCCTTCAGATCCGGCCGGTTCGCGAATAACTCGGGCGGCGCACGCCAGACGACGGCGTAATCGGCGGGGGCGGTGTCGCCGGGTTGCCACAGGCGCACATCGGCGCCGGGAAGCGCGTGGGCCAGATCGGCAAGCCAGAGCGAGGCCTCGGTGTGGTGCTCGTAGAGAATGATCTTCATCGAAGGTTCGTATTCACGGGGTAAGGGCGCGCGGATCGAGCGTTGAATTGTTTCTGAAATTAAGCCTATTTTACGGTTTCGCCGTGATTTCGCCGATTTGCACGCGTAGCGCCGGGGACTACGCCACTTATTTCGCCCGATCGCCGCCGATAACCAAATGACGAAAACTTGGTTCGCGCCGGCGCGCGCACGCAGCAGAATTGTTCCTCACCATGCCGGCTACGAGTTGGCAGCGAGGTTCACATGAGTTCATGCAGCACATCGGCCTGGCCACCGCGGCTCGTTACCGTACCGGGCTTGCACGGCAGCGAGGGCGCGCACTGGCAAACGTGGCTGGAGCGGCAATTGCCGAAATCACGACGCGTCGAGCAGGACGACTGGGACGCGCCTCAACTCGACGCGTGGGCGCAATCCGTCGCGGATACGGTGACAAGCGTTCGCGGTCCCGTCATTCTTGCCGCGCACAGTTTCGGTTGCCTCGCGGCCGCACACGCTATCGCACAAGGGCTGACAGGCGACGCCGTGGCCGGCGTGCTGTTTGTCGCGCCTGCCAGTCCGGACAAGTTCCGGTTCGCCGGTGCATTCGAACCGCGTCGTCTTGGGGTGCCATCGGTGCTGATTGCGAGCATGACTGATCCGTGGATGCCCTTCGACCAGGCGATGCGCCTCGCGAGCCAGCTCGGTAGCGCGTTCGTGAATCTCGGCGATGCCGGGCACATCAACACGGCGGCAGGGTTCGGTCCGTGGCCGCGCGCAAAATATTTCGTCGATACCTTGATTCATTGCGCGGCCCCGGCGCATTTCGCGGAGCAACCCGATGTGTTCGACCGCTTCGAGCACATTGAACAGGCGGCCTATGGATGAGGTGTCCGATGCATTCCGGCCCCGGCTTTTCGATAGAATCGCCGCTTCGCAGCGGTTTTCACTATTCGAACAATCGGGGGATGTATGGCGGGTCTGAAGCACTGGGCAGCAATCGCGGCGCTGAGTTTAACTACGTTCGCACACGCGGATACGGCGTTGCTCAACGTCTCTTATGACGTCACGCGCGAGCTGTACAAGGACATCGATACCGCGTTTATCGCCGACTATAAGCAGAAGACCGGAGAGACACTTTCGGTACGCCAGTCGCATGGGGCATCGAGTGCGCAGGCTTTGTCGGTGATGCAGGGTCTGCAGGCTGACGTGGTCACGATGAACCAGCCGAACGACATCGACTTGCTGGTCGAGCGCGGCGGCCTTATACCAGCCAACTGGCGCACGCTTCTGCCGAATAACGCGGTGCCGTACACGACCACCATGGTGTTTCTTGTGCGCCATGGCAACCCGAAGAACATCAAGGACTGGAGCGATCTCGCGCGTCCCGGCGTGCAGGTCGTGATCGCGAATCCGAAGACGTCGGGTAACGGTCGTTATGCGTATCTGGCGGCGTGGGGTTACAAGAAGCTGCAAGGTGCAACCGATGAACAGGCTCAAGCGTTCGAGAAAGCCATCTTCAAGAACGTGCCGGTGCTGGACACGGGCGGTCGAGGTGCTACGACGACGTTCACGCAACGCGGAATTGGCGACGTGCTGGTGACGTTTGAAAACGAAGTCGCGTTGATGAATGCGGGCGCGTCGGGCAAAGATTTCGACGCGGTGTATCCGTCGGTGAGTTTGTTAGCCGAGCCACCGGTCGCGGTGGTTGCGAAAGTCGTGGACAAGCGCGGGACGCGCAAGGAAGCGCAGGCGTACCTGAACTATTTGTGGACACCGGCGGCGCAGGAAATCATCGCGCAGCATCATCTGCGGCCGCGTAACGCCGAAGTGCTTGCCAAGCACGCAAGCGAATTCAAGCCGATCAAGACGTTCACGGTGGAGCAGGTTTTCGGCAACTGGCAGAAAGCGCAGCAAACCCATTTCTCCGATGGCGGCACGTTCGATCAGGTGATCGTGGATAAGAATTGAGGGCGCCAGTGAGCGGGGCAATATCAACGCGATACTGCCCGCTTTCTTCCGGCGGTCGGCACTCGGACATGGTCATGGCCATGTCCCCGGCCAGCGCCATCAGATGATAGGCAAGATACATCCATAGTCGCTGAAGCAGCCCCACTGCGGCATCAAGCACAATTGCTTCTTTCTATGCTACGCGACAAAACAGCGGATTTTGGAGGCGCCACGCGACATTCTCGCGATTATTGAGCGACTTCTTCGCTGGAAAGCGACACTTTTTCCGCTGATGGTAGAGGAATGTAAACCAAGCTTTTTCGCTGCTACGCGACAAATAAGCTGGTTTCGGAGGCGCTACGCGACAAAATGGAGTGTTTGGTCTGTAAGATGTGACGTTACACGACAACTCTTCCGCCTCCATGACCGTCACGATCATCAAGAAGACCGCTACCGTCCAGCTCGCGACGGAGGGCATCATTTTCCTGTCGCGCCTTACCTCCGCCGCGCGGCGCAAGGTGCAACGCCGCGCGTCTGCTGGAGAGCTGACCCGTGTGTTTAAAGGCGTGTATGTCAGCAATGAGGGCGGACAGGTCGAAGTAGAGCGGCGAGTGCGTGCGCAATGGGTGGATATCGGCGGCATGCTTATTCCAGGCGGTGTCGTTTCGCATATCAGCGCCTTCCACGGCCAGCCGCAAGACCATATCTGGACGGTCTCGCACCCAAGCCTCGTGCGTAAAAGGCTCGAATTGCCAGGGCTCACTTTCCAGCTCGTCGAAGGGCCCGGGCCGCTGCCAGGGGATATGCCTCTCAGTCAGAGCGGACTCCACTGGGCGAGCCAGCCGCGGATGCTGCTTGAAAACCTTGGGCGCAAGGCGCCGCGTCGGGTGGGTCAGGAGGAGGTAGAGAAGTGGCTTGTTGAGCGACTGAACGCATCAGGAGAGGGGTTTCTCAACGAATTGCGTGACAAGGCTGCGTCGCTGGCGGAACCACTTGGCATGAAGGAAGAGCTTGTAACCTTGCGCAGCATGATTGGCGCACTCCTCGGGACGCACGAGAAGGGTGAACTGAAGACGACTGACGGAATTCTTGTGTCGAAAGGCAAACCGGTCGACCGGGAGCGTATGGAGCGCTTCAACTTGCTCGCCGCCTACCTGCGTGGGGCTGCTCTGCCCCGCATCGAAGACGCGGTTCCGGCTGGCGTCGCGCGGCACAATCGGGCATTCATCGAGTCGTATTTTTCGAACTACGTGGAAGGCACGAAATTCTCTATTGAAGAAGCGCGCGACATTGTCATTAACAACAAGGTCGTGACGACGCGGCCAAAGGACTCGCACGACGTTCTCGGTGTATATCAGTTGGCGGTCGAAGCGCCGTACCGGCACAACCCGCCGGTATCGGGAGAAGAGTTTCTGCCCGCGTTACTGGAGTGGCACGCAAAAATGCTGCATGCGCGGCCTGAAGCCAGCCCTGGAAATATTAAGACGCAGACGAACTACGCCGGTACGACCCAGTTCGTGCACCCTGCGCAGGTACGGGGAACCTTCGAAGAAGGTTCGCGCATCGCTCTCAGCGTTCCGGAGGGAATAGCTCGTGCTGTTTTCTACATGTTTCTGGTGGCGGAAATTCATCCGTTCGTCGACGGCAATGGGCGGATCTCGCGTCTCGTGATGAATGCCGAACTCTCGCGCACAGGCTTGCATCGAATCATCGTGCCCACTCTGTTCCATCCGCAGTTCGTCGATTGTCTGCGCAAGCTCACGCAAGAAAATGAGCCCATCGACTTTGTCCGGAGCCTGGCCAAAATGGCGCGCTGGTGTGCGCAATTTGACTATAGCGACCTGGACATGGTCATTGAGAACCTGAAGAAGACCCATGCGATGGAGGAATCTCCGGCGCGGTTTCAACTGCACAACATTGACGGAACTCGTACGCTCGCGGAGTGACTTTGTCAGCGGCTGACTGTGCATCTAAGCGCCGGTGAACCAGAGGTCAGTAGCGCTTGAGTGGTGAGCCTAAGGGCGGCTCCAGTTAGTCACTGTTGTGACGAGCAGAAGCGGGCGCAATCAAAAAATCCCCCGGGATCTGACGATCGCGGGGGATTCTGTACATCAACAGCGCTTCACCGCGCCATCACGGCAAAACGACCTGCCGGTCACTGCACCTGCGCGTGCCCGCACTTCACGTCACAAGCCTCGGCCGCTTGCATCTGCTGCGACGCTTCCGCGCGCATCCCCAGACGCTCCAGCAATTTCCGGTCGGCTTCAGCCTGCGGGTTGCTCGTCGTCAGCAACTGATCGCCGTAGAAAATCGAGTTCGCGCCGGCCAGGAAACACAGTGCCTGCAGCGCTTCATCCATCTGCTCGCGTCCCGCCGATAACCGCACCATGGCCTTAGGCATCGTGATGCGCGCAACCGCGATCGTGCGCACGAATTCAAACGGATCCAGCGGCGCGGTACCCGTCAGCGGCGTGCCTTCCACCTGCACCAGATTATTGATAGGCACTGATTCCGGATACGGCTCCATGTTAGCCAGTTGCGTGATCAGCCCGGCCCGTTCACGCCGCGTTTCGCCCATGCCGACAATCCCGCCGCAACACACGTTGATGCCGGCATCGCGGACATGTTCGAGCGTATCCAGACGATCCTGATACGTGCGCGTCGAGATGATCTGGCCGTAGAACTCCGGCGATGTATCGAGGTTATGGTTGTAGTAATCCAGTCCCGCGTCGCGCAGACGTTCCGCCTGATGCGCTTCCAGCATGCCGAGCGTCACGCAGGTTTCCAGGCCCATCGCCTTTACGCCGCGAATCATGTCGGCAATAGGTTCCAGATGCTGGTCCTTCGGATTGCGCCACGCCGCGCCCATGCAGAAACGCGTCGCGCCGTTCGCCTTGGCGATTTCGGCGGCCTTCAGGACCTCATCGACGGCCATCAGTTTCTCGGCCTTAAGCCCCGTGTCGTGATGCGACGACTGCGGGCAGTATGCGCAATCTTCCGGGCAACCGCCGGTCTTGATCGACAACAGCGTGGAGAGTTGAACCGTGTTGGCATCGAAGTGTTCGCGATGTACAGCCTGCGCGCGAAACATCAAGTCATTGAACGGCAGGTCGTAGAGCGCGACGATATCCGCCACGCGCCAGCGAGCCAGCGTTTGCGGTGCAGCGGGTTGAGCGGCGGGTTGAGTCGTCTTGTCGGTGGATTGCACTTGCGTCATGTGAGGATCCTTTTCGTTTTGCGAATCACGATGAATTACTGGCCCGCGCCGGCTGAACGAAGCGTGTCCAGCAGCAGGGAGGTATCTATATAAGTCGTAGCCGCGCGAGCATCCGGCGGCGTGAGGCGAGGAATCGTGCCGAGCAACGGCGCGTTGTATTGACTGTCCAGCCGCAGCCGGATTGCTTCGATATTTTCAGCAGGAAACAGCATGCCGGGATCGATCTGGTTAGCCACCCAGCCCACCAGATGCAGCCCCCGCGCCGCTATAGCCTCAGCGCTCAGCAACGCGTGGCTGATGCACCCAAGCCGCATGCCGACCACCAGTACGACTGGCAGGTTCAACGCGAACGCGAGGTCGGCGGTATCGTGGACATCGGTGAGCGGCACGCGGAATCCGCCCACGCCTTCCACCACGACCACGTCCGCTTGCTGCACGGCGAACTGGTGCGCTTCCACGATCCGCGCAATGTCCAGCGACACGTTCTCGCGCGCCGCCGCAATGTGCGGCGCGGCGGCTTCTTTAAGCAGGAATGGCGTGCGTATCGATGGCGGTAGCGCGACATTCGCGGCGGCATCGAGTTGATCGGCGTCTTCGTTGTGCCATTCGCCATCGCGTTCGAACGCGCCCGCGGCGATGGGTTTCATCGCGGCGGCACGCAGGCCGAGTGCGGCGAAGCCATGCAGCAAAGCAGCCGATACCAGCGTCTTGCCGATCTCGGTATCGGTGCCGGTGACGAAGAGTGAGAGTGGCGCGGTCATGATCGATTGCTCAAGGTTTGCAGTGCATCGTCGAGCTTCGCGAGGTCGTCGTGGCTATGCGCTGCCGACAGCGAAATGCGCAGGCGCGATGTCCCCGCCGGCACGGTTGGCGGCCGGATCGCGGGCACCCACATGCGGTATTCATCGAGTGCGGCGGCGAGCGTCAGCGTCTCTTCGTTGCCGCCGATTATCAACGGTTGAACTGCTGTATGAGAGTCTACGGGTGACCATCGAGTGCGCTTTAGCATGGCACGCGTACTGTCGATGAGCGTAGCGAGATGCGCACGTCTTGCGTCACCTTCATCGCCGCCGATAATCTTCAAACTCGCCGATACCGCGTGCGCCACGGCCGGCGCCGATGCCGTCGTGAAGATGTACGGCCGCGCCCGCTGCACGAACCATTCGATCACCGTCTCATGCGCGATCACGAACGCACCGGACACGCCTGCTGCCTTGCCCAACGTGCCGACATAAACCAGATGCGGTGAGCGCAACGCGGCCTCTGCCAGCGCGCCGCGCCCTTGCGGACCGAGCACGCCGAAGCCGTGCGCATCGTCGACAACGAGCCACGCGCCGTGACGCTCCGCTAGTTCGAGCAGCGAGCCAAGCGGGGCGATATCGCCGTCCATGCTGAAGACGGAATCCGTAACGATGATCTTCGTGCCGCCCTCATTCGCCGATGCTTCAAGCAGGGCGTCGAGCGCCTCTGCGTCGGCGTGAGGATAAATGCGAATCTCCGCACGCGACAAGCGCGCGCCATCGATCAGCGATGCATGGTTCAACGCGTCGCAGAACATCAGCGTGTCGCGGCCGCCTGACTTACCAACAGCGCCGAGCGTGGTCAGCGTCGCGAGGTTCGCCATGTAGCCTGTGCTGAAATACAGCGCCCGGGCTTGATCGACGAAGCCACCTGAGAACGCCGCGAGGTCATCTTCAAGCTGCGCGTGGGCGCGCGAATGGCCGCCGAGCAAATGCGATCCACCGCTGCCCGCGCCGTATTTTCGCGCACCTTCCGCAAGTGCTTCGCTCAAGGTTTCATGCGCTGCGAGCCCGAGATAATCGTTGCTTGCAAAGCCGATGATCTCGCGTCCGTCCACCGTCATGTGAGCGGCGCAGGCGCTGTCGGCGATGCGTCGGCGACGACGCAAACCGTTGCTCTCGATATCGGCGAGACCCTCTTTCAGCGACTCGAAAAGAGCGGGCGATGTAAGGCTCATGCAGCCTCCGATAACGTGGCGTCGAAGACAGTGCGCGTGCGTTCGGCGAGCAGCGCGAGCTCGTCGTCGCTGAGAATATACGGCGGCATCAGATAGACGGTCTTGCCTATCGGTCGTAACAATAGCTCGTGTTTCAAGGCCTTTTCGAAGAAACGCCGCGAAAATGAGCGTGCTTGAGCAGGGTCTTCAATGATCGCATCGAACGCGAAGATCGTGCCGCGTTCGCGCAGATTACTGACGTACGGATGATCTTGAAGCGGGCTCAACGCAGCACGCAACATCGACGATTTGCGGCGGTTCTCTTCAAGCACATTCGCGCTTTCGAATAGATCGAGCGTCGCCAAAGCGGCGCGGCATGCGAGCGGGTTGCCCGTGTACGAATGCGAATGAAGGAAGCCGCGCGTCATGTCGTCATCGTAGAACGCGGCGTAGATTTCATCGCGTGTCAGCACGATGGATAGCGGCAAATACCCGCCGCTGATTCCCTTCGATAAACACAGGAAATCCGGCCATATCGCAGCCTGTTCGCACGCGAAGAACGTACCGCTTCGACCACAGCCGACAGCAATTTCATCGGCGATGAGATGCACGCCGTAGTCATCGCACAAAACACGCAGGCCCTTCAAATACGAGGGATCGTGCATTGCCATGCCGGCGGCGCACTGCACGAGCGGCTCGACGATCACGGCTGCAAGCTGCGAGGCTTTGGCGTCGAACAGCGTTTTCATATCGGCGAGCGCGCGTTGGGCGACATCGCGAGCCGTTTCGCCTTCGCGGGCTTGACGCGCATCGGGTGAGGTCACCACGTGCGCGTGGCGAATCAGCGGATCGTAGGCGTCCTTGAACAAGGCGACATCGGTTACGCCGAGCGCGCCGATGGTCTCGCCATGATAGCTATTCGCGAGGCACACGAATTCGCGCTTCTCCGCGCGGCCGCTGTTGCGCCAGAAGTGGAAGCTCATCTTCAACGCGATTTCGACTGCCGACGCACCATCGGAAGCGAAGAACGCATGGCCCAGCGTGTGCTGTGTCAGGACCTGCAGACGCTCGGCGAGCAGGACGGCGGGTTCGTGCGTGCAACCGGCGAGCATCGCGTGTTCGAGCGTGTCGAGCTGATCTTTCAGCGCTGCATTGATGTGAGGGTTTGCGTGGCCGAAGAGGTTGACCCACCACGAGCTGATGGCATCGAGATAGCGATGGCCGTCGTGGTCATAGAGCCACGCGCCCTTGCCGCGAGCGATGGGCACGAGCGGCGTGCGCTCGTGATGTTTCATTTGCGTGCACGGATGCCATACGGCGCGTAGCGAGCGTGCGACCCAGTCATCGGGTGCAGGCTTTGGCTGGTTGTTCAGGTTCAAAACGACTCCAGGGGAGCGGCCATTCATGCGGTTACACAAGTGGTCACACAAGTGGTCACACGAGCACTCAGGCAACGCTCCCGATCACATTCAGGCGAGCCACGACGGCTTGCTCTTTTCCAGAAAACTGCGCACGCCTTTGCGGCCTTCGTCTGAGGCGCGAATGCGTGCGATACGGTCGGCGGTGTCCGAGATCAGCGATTCATCGATTGGCTTGTCTGCCAGATCGACCACGAGTTGCTTACATTCGCGCACTGCATTCGGGCTATTGGCGACGATTGCGGCTGCGACTGCATCGACGGTGGCATCCAGCGCCTCTGCTGCAACGACTTGATGCACGAGGCCGATGCGCAGTGCTTCGGCGGCATCGAAACGCTCGGCGGTCACGAAGTATCGATGCGATGCGCGCGCGCCGATTGCCCGGATCACGTAGGGCGCGATGGTGGCGGGCATCAGCCCGAGCTTCGCCTCGGATAAGCAGAAGTGTGCTGATTCTGCGCTGATGGCAATGTCCGCGACGGCTACGAGCCCCATGCCGCCCGCGTACGCGTCACCTTGGACCTGCGCGATCACGGGTTTGTTGCACGCGTAAATGGTGTTGAGTATGGTGGCGAGGCCGAGTGCATCGGCGCGATTTTCTGCGTCCGAGTAGGTGGCCATGCGTTTCATCCAGTTGAGGTCGGCGCCTGCGCAGAATGCGGGACCGTTTGCGGCGAGGATGATGACGCGGATGGATGTATCGTCGGCGAGCGCGCGGAAAGCCGCTGTCAATTCGACGATGGTGGCTTCGTCGAAGGCGTTGCGGACGTCGGGGCGATTGAGCGTGACGCGTGCTACGTAGCCGTCGACGGTGACTTTCAGGCGCTGCAGGTTCATTGCATCGGTCATGGGGGTTTCTCGATGTGCGCGACTTGGTGTTTCGCTGAGCACCAATTATCTCTAAATTCGTCGCGGGATTCGATTTTGGGAGACTGGAGAACCTACGGTGGGTGTGGGGCGCGAGCGGCGATTGCGTGGAGACGTGGCTAACTTCGCTTATCGTGGAGGATCTGGGTGGGGTTCAGGGGCTATTTCGCGCAAGAGCGGGGCCGAAGGTTTTTCATGTGCATGCAGACGTGCTTCAGGTGCGGGGCGTGGTTGTGCTGCGCATACCTATTTGGAGGTTGGTTCACGCGGATAGCGCGGGGTGCTCTTTGGGCAGGTTCAATCACTGGTGGCGAAGCGAGTCAGAACCTGTGTTCGGAGAAGGAGGGTTTCACACATCCTTGGCTCTGGCGAGCACCGTGCTTTTGGGGCACCTATGAATGGAAACTGCACGCTGTGGACACTTAGGGTAGCGTGGTTGAAAGCGTTTTCTTTGCTTCGTTTCTTTGCCGCTTTGGGCAAAGAAATGACGTGCCGCCACGCACAGTGGCTAAAAGCGATAAAGAAATTAGCCAACTCGGGCAGACCGCTAACACAGAAAGCAGCAACCCGGCATTGACTTAGACCGCTAACGTCAGACCCTAGCAACTCGGCACCAACACGAGCCACCGGCAGAGAACCCCCACCAGCTACCAGCCTTTGGCTGCCTCAAAGGCGCCTATCGCGAGGCTGTCTGCGTCTGCCCAACACTACGATCATTCCAGACCACCGCGTTATTAACGGCATACAACCGGCATGGATCGCTGCTCTGCTTCTGGCAGCCGTTCAACGCCACCGACATCGGGTCGTCACCCCCTTCCGCCCACGACCACGCACCCGAATCCGACACCGCGAACGCGCGGCTCGAATACTGATGCAGAAAGTTTTCGTAACCCTCGCGGCCGTGCTCATCGAGGAACGGCACTGCAGCCACCGCATTCACGGTCGCATAACCCGTCGGCGACGGCGCCTGCGGATCCGAAACCTGATATTGCCGATCGGTCGGCATGCCAACATCCTCGAGGAACGTCTTCACGCGCGGCCACCAGATCGCCACACCGTCACGATCCCCAACCAGCCGATGCGCATCGTTCTTATACGCGCCGAAATTCACCATGTCGGCCTTCGCACCGTGCGCGCTATATGAAGCAAACATTTCCTCAGGCAAGTTGCCTTGCCACACCGAGTCGTTGGTCCCGTACATCCACAACGACGGCAACTTCACGTGCTCACCGTATTCACCAAACGCGCTCGTCAGGTTTTTCTGCCAGCCGGGACACTCGTCCTGACGCAGGCCACCGGAGAAATTGATCAGGCCACGCACGCCCGTCGCCTCACGCGCATCGCGCGCGCCATAGGCCATGGTCACCAGCCCACCGTGCGAAGCGCCCGCCACCACCACGTGCTGGCTGTCGACGAACGCTTGCTTGTCCATGTAAGCCACCGTGGCTGCCACGTCGCGCGCCTGCGTGAAACCGTTGGCTTCGACGTCGCAACCGTTGCCGGTATATTCGCCGCCCGATTCCGCAAAGCCACGGCGATTCGGCACGACAACCACATACCCGTGGCGCACGAACTCGCGCGCAAACGCGATCGGACGCGCGCGCGTCTGGTCATGTGCATTGCCTGGGAGCTTGCCGTGATTGAAGACGACCATCGGGAACGGGCCCGGGCCATCAGGTTTGAAGATGGTGGTTTCAAGCGAGACGTCGCCCGAAGGCACTTCGATGACAGATTCGTTGAGGTTTGCCTCAACAACGGGAAGGGACGGGTCGAACGACTGCGGCACCGTGCCGAAGGCGGGTGCCTCGAGCTTCGCGTACTGCTGCGCACCCGAAAACGGCTCTGCAAACGCCGAGGCGGACACCGCCGCGAGCGCACACACCATTACACAGCCTGACAACACTTGCCTAAATGCCATCCCCGAAACTCCACCCGCTTCTCGACCCGGCTGATTTCTCAAAGCACGAGCCAGCTTATTGTCACAATCCATCGATCCGGACGTTCGTACTGTCAATCAGTATCACTGGTCGGATCGTCAAGCCATGTCCCGAATAGACATGACAATGGGCTTCAATACGCAACACCGTCGCGCCGGCAGATATTTGGCTTATGAAACAGCAACTTAATATCATTCGCCAGCGACTGGCGAAAAGCTAGAGTACCCGGACAAAATGAATAGGCGCAATTAGAAAGTACCCGCGTGGCACACTAATTTTTCGGCGAAAGCAGACGTTAAGGAAATTATTGCCGCGATGCAGCAAGATTCGTCGCTACGACGATTCAATCGCGGAGATCACCGTCGACATAACGCCACAGCCCGGCAGCATCGCGTTCGAAGCGGCTCGTCTCATGCAGCCGGAATGCGCGGCCCCCAAGCTTGTAGCGGGCGACGAATTCCACCTCGGCGTGATCGGCGTCAATGGGCGTGTGGCGTTTTATCTGCAGGCCGAGCCAGCGGGTGGCGGGGTCCGCTGAGGATTCCAGATCACGGGGGCAGGTGGTCTCGGCCCAGGTCGCGCGCAAATACGCCGTGTTGCCAAGCACGTAGGCGGTGTAGCGGGAACGCATGAGTTCCATTGCGTTGCCCGCCGGCGCGCCGCGTTCTATGAAGCGTCCGCAACATTGCGCGTAATCCGGCGGGCGCTTAACGGCATTGTTCGATCCCGGCGACGCCCCGCCGCACGGGCATTCCACCCCTTGCGTCATACGTCGACGCCCGGCATCTCGATGTGCCGCGGCTGCGCCTTCACGCGTGCAAGCCATGCGCGAATGGCCGGGTACCGGCCGAGGTCGAGGTTGGCTTCATCGGCGACATGGGTGTACGCATACAGCGGCGAACTGAAGAATGAAGCGCGCAACCGCGATGTTGGGCTCGTGACTGTACTGCTCGAAGAACATCCATTGCAGGACGCGCGCCCGCGAAAGACGGTCCGTGGGCAGTAGCGGCGTGCCTTCGGCGAGGTAAAACAGGATCGCGTCCGATTCGAACAGGCATGTGTGCTCATCGATCTGCAGCACTGGAACCTTGCCGTTCGGATTCAACTGACGAAACGCATCGGTGCGCGTGCCTCCGTTCATCATGTCTACTTCGTGCCAGACATACGGCCGGCTCAGTTGTTCAAGTGCAAGCCGGACCTTGTAGCAATTCCCCGATGACGCCACGCCATGTACTTGATACGCCACTTCGTGTCCTTTTAGTTTGATTGAAACGCTGACTTCGGAAGCTGCGCTAGTGAACGGCGCTCACCACGCGAGCGGCGTACCGTCGTACTGCACGAACGAGCCGTTGAATTTCTTGGGGTTTGCCGCCGCCGCGGCGATCACCGCGCGCATTCCGGTAATGCTGTGCGCCGGGTCGATCGCCGCCGATGAACCGCCCATTTCCGTGCGTACCCATCCCGGATGCAACGCGATACAAGTCGAGCCGCGCGCTTCCAGCGACGTCGCCTTCAACGCCGCATTCAACGCGGCCTTACTCGCGCGATACAGCCAGCCCGCTGTCGCGTTCATTTCCGTGATCCCGCCCATCTTGCTCGACAGCACCGCGAGCACGCCATGCGCGGCGTCGGTGTGCGGCCGGAGAATGGGCAGCAGTTGCATCGGGCCGCGGACATTGGTGTGCATGACCTGATCGAAATCTTCGGACGTGATGGTTTCCACGTGTTCCGTTCGCGGACCATATACGCCCGACACAATGATCGCGACATCCAGCTTCTCGCCATCGAGCTGCGAGCCGAGCGCTGCGATCTGCTCGGGTTGCGTGGTGTCGAGCGAGAAGGTTTTTGCGCCCATGGCGTCGAGTGCTTTCAACGACGCTTCGTCGCGAGCGGTGGCGAGCACGCGCCAGCCATCGCGACAATATCCTCGCGCGAATTCGTGGCCGAGGCCACGCGATGCACCCACGATCAATACGGTTTTCATCTCGTTCTCCTGCACGAAGCACTAAACCAGTTCGATGCCCATCGCCGTCGCTTCTCCGCCGCCGATGCACAAGCTCGCCACGCCCCGTTTCAAGCCGCGCTGACGCAACGCGCCGATCAAGGTAACGAGAATTCGTGCGCCCGATGCGCCGATCGGATGCCCCAGCGCGCAAGCGCCGCCGTTGACGTTGACCTTGTCGTGAGGCAAGTCGTGTTCCCGCATGGCAGCCATCGCGACGACGGCAAACGCTTCATTGATCTCGAAGAGATCGACTTCGTTCGCGCGCCAGCCGTTTTTATCGAGCAGCTTGCGGATCGCGCCTACCGGTGCAGTCGTGAACAACGCCGGTTCCTGCGCGAACGTGCTGTGTCCGACGACCCGCGCGAGCGGCGTCACGCCGAGCCGTTTCGCTGTCGATGCCCGCATCATCACGAGTGCGGCGGCGCCATCGGAAATAGACGATGCATTGGCAGCCGTCACCGTGCCGTCTTTCGCGAAGGCCGGTTTGAGCGTCGCAATCTTGTCGATATTCGCCTTGAACGGCTGCTCATCGTGATCGATAACGGTATCGCCCTTGCGTCCCGCAACGGTGACCGACGCGATTTCCCAATCGAACGAACCGTCTTCGTTGGCCCGCTTCGCGCGACGCAGCGACTCCACCGCAAACGCGTCCTGCGCTTCCCGCGAAAACTTATACGACCCGGCGCATTGCTCCGCGAACGCGCCCATCAGCTGGCCCTTTTCGTACGCGTCCTCAAGGCCGTCGAGGAACATGTGATCGAGCACCTGGCCGTGGCCCATGCGCATGCCGCCGCGCGCCTTGGGCAACAGATACGGCGCATTGGTCATGCTTTCCATGCCGCCAGCGACAATCACGTCCGCCGAGCCGGCTAGCAGCATATCGTGCGCGAACATGGCGGCGCGCATGCCCGATCCGCACATCTTGTTGACCGTGGTGCTGCCGACGGACAGCGGCAGGCCTGCGCCGAGCGCGGCTTGCCGCGCAGGCGCCTGACCGAGTCCGGCGGGCAGCACGCAACCCATCACAGCTTCTTCGATCTGCTCAGGCTTCAGCCCGGCGCGCTCAACCGCGGCGCGGATGGCCACCGAGCCGAGTTGCGGCGCTGTCACCGTGGCGAAGTCGCCTTGGAAAGCAGCCATCGGCGTACGTACAGCCGATACGATCACCACCGGATCATCTGCAAAATCAGTCATGTTTCAGCTCCTTGATCACACCTTTCACGATTGCCGGGACATCGCCGAGACGGGCGGCATCGGAGGCGAGCACATCGTTCTCCGATGAATGCGCGCCACCGCGCGCCAGCGCCGCGATGCATTGCTGATAGGTCGGCTCGACTTCTTCCGACCCGTTGATCATCATGCCCATGTTGCGCACACGGCCGTCATGCACGCCGTAGGTCCAGCCGTGCACCGTGATCTCCTGACCACGCGCCCACGCATCGCGCAGGATGGTCGTATGGCAAACGTTCACCGTCTGTTCGATGGTATTCAGCTCCACCAGCCGACGATTCCGCGCCTCGCCCATCGGCCATTCTTCGAGCAGCGCGGAATGCTTGTCGCGTACGTCTTCCACGTGACGCAGCCAGTTATCGGCCAGGCCCACGCGCCGACTTACGAGCGCCGCGCCCACGCCGGAACAGCCGTAGTGCCCGACCACCATGATGTGCTTGACCTTCAGCAGATCGACGGCGAACTGGATCACGGACAAGCAGTTCAGGTCCGAGTGAACGACCACGTTCGCGATGTTCCTGTGCACGAACACCTCGCCCGGCGGCAAGCCGATGATCTGGTTGGCCGGCACGCGTGAGTCCGAGCAGCCGATCCACAGATATTCGGGCGCTTGCTGGTGCGCCAGGCGCGAGAAGTATTCGGCGTCTTCAGAGAGCTTGCGATCGACCCACTTCAGGTTGTTATCGAATAGGTGCGAGAGCGGGTTGTTGTCTTGGTTTTCAGGTGCGTCGATGTTGTCGATGTTGGGCATGGCATTCAGTGCGGATAGGTTTCAAGCGGCGCGTGCTGCGGGTGCACCGTCCAGAAAACGCTCAGGATAACGAACGCAAAAACGGATGCTGCGTTCATACGGGAAGAAATCGGCGAGCTCGCCGTTGAGGATCTGTTCCTTGTGCTTTTGCCAGAGAGCGGGGTCGAAGAAATCGGGGTGATGTTTCATGAACACGTTGCGCACGCGCGGGTCGCCGAGCAGGAACGTGTTGTAGGTTTCGGGAAAGATGTCATGCGGCCCGACCGTGTACCACGGCTCGCCCGACATCTCGTCTTCCTCATTGCGCGCTTGCGGCACTCGGCGCACGTTGCAATCGGTCAGGTACTCGATCTCGTCGTAGTCATAGAACACGACGCGGCCGTGGCGCGTGACGCCGAAGTTCTTGTAGAGCATGTCGCCGGGGAAGATGTTCGCCTGGATCAGTTCCTTGATCGCGTCGCCATATTCCTTGATGCCATGCTCGATTTCCGATGGCGTGCCGTTCTGCAAATACAGGTTCAGCGGCGTCATGCGACGCTCGATGTACAAGTGCCTGATCACCAGGTTATCGCCTTCGTATTCGATCATTGAAGGGACTTCTTTGGTGAGCTCTTTCAGCAGTGCATCGTCGAGGCGCGACAGCGGCAGCGCGACGCTGGAATATTCGAGCGTGTCGGCCATGCGTCCGAGGCGATCATGACGTTTAACGAGCTGGTACTTGTCCTGGATCTTCTTGCGCGTGGTTTCCTTCGGCGGAGGGAAGTTGTCCTTGATCAGCTTGAACACATACGGAAACGACGGCAGCGTGAACACCAGCATCACGAGTCCCTTGATGCCCGGCGCGATGACGAATTTATCGCTGGAATGCGAGAGGTGATGCAGCAAGTCGCGATAAAACAGGTTCTTGCCCTGCTTCTGCAAGCCCACCGACGTATAGATTTCCGCCTTCGGTTTGCCAGGCATGATCGAGCGCAGGAACTGCACATACGCCGACGGCACTTCCATATCCACAAGAAAGTATGAGTGCGAGAAACTGAAGATGATCAGGAGCTGTTCGCGCTGCAGCAGGACCGTATCGAGCGCGAGCAGGCCGGGTAGCGCGTGACGCACGGGCACGGCGAAAGGCACCACCAGATCACCGTTGATGATCCGGCCCACTATGTACGCCGCCTTGTTGCGAAAGAACAGCGAGGACAGCACGTGAATCTGGAAATTGGGCGCGGCTTTGAACTCGCCGAACGCTTCGGTAATGGCTCGCATCAGGCATTGAACGTCGCGCTGCAAATCTTCGAACGGCGGCTCCAGCTGGAAGTTTGTCACGATCCGTTCGAGTGTGGCGGCGAGCCCGTCTTTACTCGGGTAATACGCTCGATACGTCGGCTTGGCCGCGGGCTCGTCATTCTCGATGTACTCCGTCGAAATAGCCGGCCGCACGAAAATGAAGTCGTTGTTGAAGTACGAGCGATGCAGGATCTTGCAGCACACCGAGTTGAAGAATGTCTCCGCGCACTCGGGTTGCCGGTGCGACGTCAGCAAGCCGATGTAATGCAGCTTGATCTGCTGCCAGATTTCATCGTCTATGTTCTCGGCGTCGTATTCGTCTTCCAGACGCGTCACGCACTCTTCCACCCGATCGTCGTACGACGTGATGCGCTCGCGCGCGAGTCGCTGCAGCGCGTGCCAATCCCCGGCCTCGAATAGCCCTTTCGCCGCGATGGCCGCATCGCGAAACACGCGATAGTGACGGTCGAAGCCTTCGAGCAGCGTTTCCGCGACATCGAAGCCGATCTGCGACGACAGCAACTTGGGAAAGTGATTCATATCGACCCTGCACTTCGTGTGGTGTCGTTCAACGTGAGTTAAGTGCGCTACGTGACTACGTGACTACGTGACTACGTCTTTTCGCAATTTATAAGTGTCAAATCCGGCTTCGAATCCGGCCGATATTGTATCGCCGGACGTTTTTGGTTCCTGGGCGGCGGCCGGTCTTGCCCGTTGTGAGTTCAAGGCACCTTCGCGCTTTTCTCCTGGGCGGTCAGCGCTCCAGCCGCCTTGCGCGTGCGTTTTTCAGCGTTCGCTGAAAGCAGTGCACGCCCTTGCGCCTCATAGACAGCGAGCTCGGCGAGCGTTGCGTTCAGGTCGTCCAGTTGCCGCTCCAGCACAGCACGATGCGCCGCGATGGTGTCCAGGAACGCGTGTAACTGGGCGACCGTCCCGGTCGGCGAATCGTAGAGATCGAGCAGCCTGCTCACCTCCAGCAACGTGAATCCAAGCCGTTTGCCGCGCAGCGTCAGCTTGAGCCGCGTGCGGTCGCGCGCCGAATATACGCGCCGCATGCCGTTCGTGCCTTCGCGCGCCGGCGTGAGCAAGCCCTGGTTCTCATAGAACCGGATTGCACGCGGCGTGACTTCAAATTCACGTGCCAGTTCGGTGATTGTGTAACGCGTGTCTGTCATTGAAATTACAAGGTTCCGAGCGCTTTTCTGATGCCGACGTTAAAATGCAGGTTAACGTTAGCGTCAACTTGGCGGCAATGCAACAACTGACAACCCGGAGACCCGACCCGCATGAACCCGCTCGAACAGCAACTCGATTACGTTTTCGCAGACCGTCTTCCTGAGAGTGGCCACTCGATGGAAGTCACGCCCGGCGTGTTCTGGGTGCGCATGCCGCTGCCGTTTGCGCTCGATCACATCAACCTATGGGTCATGCGCGACGAGATCGACGGCGTGGCCGGCTGGACCATTATCGATTGCGGTATTTCAGACGAAACGATCCGGGCGAACTGGGAAAACACCTTCGACACGCTGCTCGACGGCCTGCCGGTGCTGCGCGTGATCGTCACGCATTGCCACCCGGACCATCTTGGTCTTGCGGACTGGATCTGCAATGGCGGCGAGAAGAAACGATGGGACCCGGTCAGGCTCTGGATGTCGCTCGGCGAGTACGCCATGGGCCGCGTGATGTCCGCCGGCGATGGCTCGGACGCGGGTGGCGAGCGCGCGGCACGGCACTTTGCGCGGCATGGAATGACGGACCCGGCGTCGCTTGAAGCGCTGCGCAAGCGCGATACGTATTACCCGAAGCTCGTGCCGTCCATTCCGCCGGTTTATCGTCGTCTGCGTGATGGCGACAAGCTGACGATTGGCGGTCGTGAGTGGGAGGTGGTGACGGGTTTCGGCCATTCACCTGAACATTGCGCGTTCTTCTGCGCTCAGACGAAGGTCCTGATTTCCGGCGATATGGTGCTGCCGCGCATATCGACGAATGTCTCGGTGTTTGCTATTGAACCGGAGGGAAACCCGCTCGCGCTGTTCCTGGGTTCACTGGGCCGCTACGAGTCCCTTCCCGCCGATACACTCGTGCTCCCTTCGCATGGCAAGCCGTTTCGCGGCATGCATACGCGCATCGGGCAGCTTCGGGATCATCACGCGGCGCGCTTACAGGAGGTGCGCGAGGCGTGCGCGATCAAACCGCAAAGCGCCGCTGATATTGTGCCGCTCATGTTCAAGCGTCCGCTCGATGTGCATCAGATGACGTTCGCGCTCGGCGAAGCGCTGGCCCATTTGCATCTGCTCTGGCTGGAGGGCGAACTGGTACGCCATACCCATGATGAAGACGGCGTGATCCGTTTTCAGTGAAGCCGCGCCGAAGTAAAGGAAGCCGGGCACTTGCGTGCCCGGCTTCCTTGAACTACAGCATGAGTTCCAGCCGCGATTATTGAACTACGACGTTCGCGAAGTTCTGCCGTCCGAACGGACTCACTCGATACCCACTGACATTGCTGCGCGTAAGCGCCGCTGCCGTCGGATATCCGAGCGGAATCCACAACGCCTGATCGTGAATAATCTGCTGCGCTTCGGTATAAGACTTGGTCCGCTTGCTTATATCCGCAGTTTCCTTGCCTTCATCAATCATCCGGTCGAGCGTCGGATCGCAGAAACGCGCGAAGTTGATACCCGAACGCACCGCGGCGCAACTGAAGAGCGGCGACAGATAGTTGTCCGGATCGCCGTTGTCGCCGGCCCAGCCCATGAACAACATGTCGTGCTGACCTTGCTTCGCTTCCTTGATCAACTCACCCCATTCGATCACCTTCACCTGCGCCTTCACGCCGATCTTCGCCAGATCCGCCTGCAGCAATTCGGCGCCGACTTTCGGGTTCGGGTTCAGCACGCTGCCATTCGGACGCACCCAAATGGTTGTATCGAAGCCATTCGGGAAGCCTGCGTCGGCGAGTAGCTTCTTCGCGCGATCGACCGAATACGGATAGGCCGTGATCTGTTTGTCGTAGCTCCACGTGTTCGGCGGATACGGATTCACAGCGGCCGTGGCGGTGTTCTCGAAGACGGTCTTCAAGTACGTCGTACGATCGAATGCAATGTTCAATGCCTGGCGCACCTTGGGGTTATCGAGCGGCTTCTTCTGCGTGTTCAACGCGACGAACGCCGTCATGAACGCCGGCGTTTCGACCACTTTCAACGCGCTGTCCTTCTTCGCGTCGACCACGTCTTGCGGCTTCGGCGACAACGCGATCTGGCATTCACCCGCCTTGATCTTCTGCGCGCGCACGGAGGCGTCGGGCGTGATGGCGTAGATCAGCCGATCCACTTTAGGCTTCGGTCCCCAGTACGTCGGGTTGACGTCGTAACGGATCACGGCGTCTTTCGTGTAGCTCTTCAGCACGAACGGGCCGGTGCCGATCGGCTTTGCGTTCAGGTCGGTTTCGTGGCCGGCCTTGAGCAACTTGTCGGCGTATTCGGCCGAATAGATCGATGCAAAGCCCATGGTGAGAATGGGCACGAAGGTCGCGTTCGGCGTGTTGAGCTCGAACTTGACGGTGTTGTCATCGACCTTGGATACGGACTTGATCAGCTTGACCAGACCCATGGACTGCGCGTGCGGAAAGCCGCTTGCGCCGGCAACCTTGTGCCACGGGTTGCTGTCGGAGAGCATGCGGTCGAAGGAGAACACCACGTCGTCGGCGGTCAGTTTTCTCGATGGCGTGAAGTAGTCCGTGGTCTGGAACGCCACGTTCGGCCGCAGATGAAACGTGTAGGTCAGGCCGTCGGGGCTCACGTCCCATTTCTCGGCTAGCGCGGGCGTGACCTTTTTCGCGACTTCATCGTAGGAGACGAGCGTGTTGAAGATCACATCTGCCGATGCGTTGGTCGTCACCAGCGAATTGAATTGCACGACGTCAAAGCCATCCGGGCTCGACTCGGTGCACACAGTGAGCGGTTTCGCGATCGCGAGCACCGGCGTGATGGCCAGTACAGCGGCTGCGAGCATTCTGAAGCGCATGGGATCTCCCGTTACGAACGTGGTCGTCAGTGTTAGTCAGTCAGACGTTTCTTGTTTGGCGGTTGCAGCTTATTGTACGGTGCGCTTCGTCGGATGCGTCAGCGCAACGAAACGGCAACGAATGAGCAACGAAACAGCCGCCGTGGCCGTGGCCCATGGCCGTAGCTTACTGAACCGTTATTTCCGCTACAACGACCGATTCGGGATATCCATATGGGCTTGTGACAGTTTTTTGAACATCCCCGCGTCCGGTTGCCTAATCCGCCGACGCACGCTAAACTCGTGGCCGTCTTTGGGGAGTAGCCTTCCTTCCGCAATGGGAGGAGGACGCGTCAACATACTCGGCTTGTTAGCCGTGGCGCGTTCGACCGGTCAGGTTTGGCGAGACCATGGGTGCATCTTGTCGTTCACGGTCGGACGGCGCGGGATTGCACCCTGGTTCGCTGACGTCCGACCGTGAAATCATCGTGTCTCCAAAACAAAAACACCCCAGGCCTGCCCCAGGCCACACTCTGCGTTCGTCGGTTTCTCTACCGCTGTTCCACCATTTCCGTGGCTTCCCCTGCTCGCCGGCTTCATCGCGAGGTGCCGCATGACGCTGCTTTTCCTGCAACTCGCGCTGATGCTCGTGGTGATCCTGGCGGCATCGGAACTCTTCACCAACGCGCTCGAACATCTCGGCGAAAAGCTCGGCATCTCCGAAGGGGTCACGGGTTCGCTATTCGCGGCTATTGGCACGGCGCTGCCGGAAACCACCGTGCCGATCATTGCGTTGATGGGCGGCACAGCCAGCCGCGCGGTGAATGAGGAAATCGGCGTAGGCGCGATCCTCGGTGCGCCATTGATGCTGGCGACCTTGTCGACCTGCCTGATGGCGATCGCCGTGCTCAAGACGCGTGGCCTCAAAGGGGTCGTCGCACCCGAACATAGTGGTTTCACCCGCGATCTCAACTTCTTCTTGTGTGCTTTCCTGATCGCGGCGGCCGCCATGTTCGTGCCGCATCACGCATGGCAAGTCCGTGCGCTGTTCGCGGTGGGACTGGTCGGCGTGTATGTCGCGTACGTGGTGACCACATTCCGTGCGTCTGCCAGCCTTGTCGAAAAGGGCCACGGCACTGAAGCGCCCGAGCGGCTGCTGATCTCGCGCTTCGGGTTGCCTACCTCGCTTGCGACCATCGCGTTGCAGATGGTTCTGGGCGTGGTGCTGTTGGTTGGCGGTGCGAAGGGGTTTATCGCCGGCGTGGAAGGCGTCTCGCATGTGCTGGGGATATCGGCGTTGCTGCTCTCGCTGATCATTATCCCGATCGCGACCGAACTGCCCGAAAAGGTCAACAGCATCATTTGGGCGCGACGCGGAAAGGATACGCTGGCGTTCGGCAACATCACCGGCGCAATGGTGTTCCAGGGCACGCTGCTGCCGGGCATCGGCATCATGTTGACGCCGTGGGAACCGCGCGTGGAGGTGATGACGGGCGTTTTCATCACGCTCGCAGCCGCCGCGTGGCTGCGCTTCAACGCGAAGAAGGGTGGGATCGTGCTGTGGGCGCTGCTGGTGAACGGCGGGCTTTATGCGCTGTATCTGCTGCTGACGCTGGGGCGCTAGCGCAAAAGAAAACACCCCGGACGCACCGAGGTGCCCGGGGTGTTGAACTGGCCAAAGCGCTACGCGCGTGGTTTTTGTTGTTGTCTTTGCAGAGTCAGAGTCACAGTCAAAGTCAGCATAAGGCGGTGTACCCGCCTCGTCTCCCGATCAGAACTTCGCGGCCTGGTGATACTTGCTGGCTGCCTGGACCTTCTTCATCGCCGAACTGTATTCGACCTGCAATTCCGATTGCGTCGTCTTCGCGTCGGCGGCAATGGCGGAATCAATTGCCTGGATCCGGTTGATCACCTCCATGGCCGTGGCGTCCTGTTCGGGCGTCAACTCCATGAAAAGCGGGGTGCGCTCTTCAGTCAGACGCGCCGCTTCCTGCCAGTCTGCCATGGCGGCTGCGTGCTGGATCGCGAGCGTCAACTCGAGCAGGCGGTCGATCAAACTGTTCTGTTCCATGTCGATTTATCCTTTGCGGACTTTAGCAGCTTAGCTGCTCGCTCCTGTTGCGAGTGCACCCGCGCTATCGGTGCCGCCGAACAATTGCGTCAGGTACTGTGAGTTGTTGTTCATCGTGGCCATCAGCGTATTGAGCGCGGTGAACTGCGCCTGATACTGGCTCGTGAGCTGCGCCGTGTAGGCAGTCAAGGCAGTTTGCTGCGTCGTGATGCTCTTGAGGTCGGTGTTCACCGCACTCTGGCTGTTCGCAATCAAGCCGCCCGTGCCCAGGTACGAGTTCAGGCTGGTCGTTAGCTGCGCTGCCACGCCAGTCTTTGAATTGAATAGAGCCGCGACCCCCGACGGGTTGCTTTGAAGCGCGGCGGCGAGCTTCGTGGGATCGATCACCAGTGAACCCGCTGGCTGCGTCGCGCTGGCTTGCCCCTGTAGCGTGATCCCGAGCGCTCCCAGTGAAATTGTCGAATTACCATTCTTCACACCGCTACCGACAATGGCCGCCAGGGTGTTCTGGATGGTGGCAAGCATCGGGTTGGAGGACAACACGCCGCCTTGCGTACTCGCTGCCTGCGAGTTGTCGTTGCCCACTTGGCCGTAAGTGGTGACCAGGGTGTTATAGAGGGTCACGAAGCTGTTGATCGCGGTGGACGCTGACGCGGTGTTCTGTGCCACAGTCAGCGTCTGCGGTGTGCCGGCCGGCGTGCCGATTGCGGCAGCGGTGAGGTTCAGCGTGACGCCCTGTAGTGCAGTGGTCACCGTGTTGCTGGAACTTGTCGCTGCTGTCCCGTCGATCTTGAACTCGGCGTCTTGTGCGGACGCGGTTTGCGTCCACGCGCTCGTGCTCACCGCCGACGTGAAGGTCGATGCAGCTCCGCCGGTGCCGGCGGTGGATGTAACGCCGAGGCTGGACAGACCAGCATCGCTCGCGACGTTGCTTACTGAAACATTGATCGTGTTCGATGCGCCCGTGGCCGAGGAGCGCAGGACCAGATGCGCGCCGTCCGTGCCGGTGACGACCGTGGCCGTGACGCCGGGATTGCTTGCTGACGAGTTGATCGCGCTGGCAATGCCACTCACCGTGTTGTTCGACGATGTGATGTCGAGGCTCATCGACTTGCCGCCGACGGAGATGCTCATCGTGCCGGTGCCGAGTGCTGTCGTCCCCCCGAACGCCGCCGATGAAAGCGTCTGGGCGGTGGCAATTTGCGTGACCGCGACAGAATAGGAACCGGCCGACGCGGTGCTGTCAGTGGATGCCGTCAGTCCAGTACCGTCCGCGGTCGCGGTGAACTGACCGAGAGCGGTGCCGTTGGATAGCGAGGCGATGCCGGCCTGCAACGCGGACAGTGCCGCTTGCAACGCGCCGATCGCCGAAAGTTGGGTGTTGTCGTTCGTCTGTTGTGCGGAGAGCGTGGCGGTCTGACCGGCCACCTTCGCATTGACGAGGCTCGTGACGAGCGACGAGACATCCAGCGACGAATTGCCCGTGGAACCGCTGATGATGGATTGCGCGGCAGACGCTTCGGCTGCCTGGGTGGCGGCTAAAGTGGCAGCTGCTGTGGCCGCGGCCGTGCTGGAGGCGCTGGGAATCGTCGACATTGAGATGCTCCGTACGTCGGTTTTGCTCTTGAGCCTGAATGATAAACGTTTGTAAAACGTGTAGGGGAGGCAAGCCTCCCCGGGCAACACATTCGGCCGACGCGTGCTGCAATGCGCCGGCCATCACCGCAAAAGCTATTACTGGAGCAGCTTCAGAACTTGCTGCGGGTTGGAGTTGGCTTGCGCCAGCACCGAGATACCTGCTTGTTGCAGCACTTGTGCCTTGCTCAGGTTAGCCGTTTCTGCCGCGAAGTCGGCGTCCGTGATTTGCGACTGGGCGCCCGACAAGTCGGTCGACTGCGATTGCTGTGCCGAGGAGATCGACGTGAAACGGTTTTGAGCAGCACCCAGGGTTGCCTGGATGTTGTTGACCGTTGCGAGTGCGTTGTCGATCGATTCCATTGCAGCGTTCGCGCCTGCCGTCGTGCTGACGTCGACTGCCGATATTGCCGGCGGCGCATTGTTGCTGGCAACCGTCGACAGCACGCCACCGGTGGTGCCCGTACCACCGGCCGCACCCGCAGTACCAAGGGTTGAGGGGAGAAGACCGGCGGTCTTGAGCGTAAACGTCGCTGCCGTCGTGCCTGGAACAGCCGCCGTGAGGGTAAAGTTGGTCGTCACAGCAGCGCTGTTGTTTGCGAGCTGATTGCCGTTCTGATCAAAGAACTGCAATCCTGCGTTACCGTCCGACTTAACTGTAATCGACGTGATAGCGCTGGCGGCAGTCGACGCAGCTCCCGTGGTCGGGTCAATCGCGATGTT
>Ga0302308_10000460_pt1 | contig 35284 bp, 29 predicted proteins | sample III_Palsa_E3_3_FD_200531 | JGI IMG/M metagenome (GOLD analysis project Ga0302308, IMG submission 200531) | Peat permafrost microbial communities from Stordalen Mire near Abisko, Sweden - III_Palsa_E3_3 | ecosystem: Environmental > Terrestrial > Soil > Palsa > Peat permafrost | place: Sweden...
CTCGAGAGCGCGCTCGCACTCTCCCACCTCGCGTCTGAGCTCACCGACGTGACGATCCTGGCACCTAACCACGAGTTCGTCTATCGCCCGATGGTCGTCCGCGAGCCGTTCGCCTACGGAGCAGCAAGCCGCTACCCCCTCCAGAGGATCGCAAGTGACGCTGGCGCGACGTTGCTGAAGGAGCAGCTGGCCTGGATCGACCCCGGCAAGCAGACGGTTCACACCGAGACCGGTAAGGCGATCGAGTACGACGCGCTCCTGTTGGCGCTTGGCGCGCACGCCAGCCCGCGCTACGAGCACGCCCTGACGATCGACGATCGACGCCTGGATGAGGCCCTGCACGGGCTGATCCAGGACATCGAGGGTGATTTCATCCACAGCCTTGCGTTTGTTGCACCGGGATCGATTGCATGGCCGCTGCCTCTGTACGAGCTTGCGCTGATGAGCGCCGGGCGCGCATACGACATGGGCATCGAGCTCGCAACGACGATCATCACGCCCGAGGACAGTCCGCTGGCGATTTTCGGCCCTACTGCGAGCAGCGCCGTCAGCGAGTTGCTGCGCCAGGCCAAAATCCAGGTGGTTTCCTCCGCGTACGCCGAAATACCGCGTTCCGGGGAGGTCGTTATCAGTCCCGGCGACCGTCATCTACAGGTCGACCGCGTGATCGCGCTTCCCGAGCTCTACGGCCCCAGCGTGCGCGGCATCCCGCTGGGCGATCACGGCTTCATCCGCGTCGACCCTTACGGGCGGGTGCCTCACCTAGAGGCCATCTACGCCGCTGGCGACGCTATTGATTTCCCCGTCAAGCACGGCGGTCTCGCGGCCCAGCAGGCTGACGTCGCCGCGCGGTCGATTGCTGCGCAAGCTGGCGCTGCGGTGACACCCGAGAGGTTTGATCCCGTGATCAATGGCATGCTGCTCACTAATGACAAGCCGCGATACCTCACCGCTCACATCACCGGCGGTCAGGGGTTCAGCTCCGAGATCAGCGACACACCGAGCTGGTCACCGCCAGGGAAGATCGTTGCCCGCTACCTCGCTCCATATATAGAGGATCTCGACAATGTGGCCAGCGGATCGATGCTAAGCGGTGTCTAACACCGGGAAGCCGACAGGCCAAGGCCAAGGCCGAGGGCGGGGCCGCTTGTGTGCACATTCGAAGCGGCAATAAACAAGTCGCATCGCCAATGAGCTAACGAGCGAGCTCAGGGTCCTCCCCTGGTGTGGAAGGTCGCCGATGCTGTCGTCGCAGATACCTCCTGGCGGGTCGGCGTAAAGCATCGTTCGATACCTGCGAAGCAATCTGCTGTTTAGTATCTGTAACGGCCGCGCGGGCGTCGACGCCGGCACGTTCACAGATGTCGTCGAAACCGTCCCCCCAATCCATGCACGAGCGGCAAGCACGTTCATCGAGCGATGCCAAGGCTTCTGACGTCGAGTCGCTCGTGAGGACGCTTCCGGGCCGCAACTTACTGCGGCGCTCGTGGTGGCGAGTGCGCAAGTTCCCGGCGCGGCTACCGCTGCGCAACTCCTTTCCGCGCACCAGCAGGTATCCGTCCGAGCCGGCGGCGCTCATCAAGGCGGCCGTTGCCTTCGCGGCTGCGTTTGCTGTGCTCATCGCGTTCGGGACGCTCGTCAGCCATGTGCTGGGTCCTGTCCAGGATCGCTCGACGCTCGACTCTCTTGTGCACACCGTCACGCGACCGGTCGTTGCGGGGCCAATTGCGTTCATGATGGCCGTCCTGTGCGGGCGCTTCTTTCGCGCTGCACGACTCGCCTGGCTGGCATGGTCGCCTGGGCCGATCGTCGTCCCCGACTTCAGCATGCCTCGACCGATCAGCGACGCAACACCAGAGCAGCTCACGGCGCTGTTCCGCGCGCAGCTCGCCTTCTTGCAACTTGACACCGCAAAACCGTCGCCTGGTGCCACCCCCCAGGGGAGCTTCCTCGATGTTCTCGATAGCTACAGCGTTTCCTCGAGCAACATTCTGCGCACCCTGCTCACGCTCTTGCGCGCGTCGTGGCCGACACACGTTTACGAAGTCACAGGCATGATTCAGGAGGGCGAGGGCGTGATGCGTTGCGGTGTCACCGTGCAGGCCGTGCGCCTGCCGGGAGAACCTGGCGCGCTCGTGCAGATATGGGAGAGCAGCTGGGAGCGGGCCGCGCAGAGAGCCGCGGACGGCGCCATTGCAGCGGTCCTGCCGCGTACGCGCCTATGCCGGGGTCCATGGGCGAGCTGGAGACGCTTCCAACCGCCCGGTGACTTGCTCACGGCCTACCGCGAGGCGGGGGCGCTTGTTACCGAACGGCGCTACGACGATGCGCTCGGACGTTACCGCGAGGCGCTAGAGCTCGATCCCACCAATCTCACGGTGATCCTGCAACTCGGCCAGCTACAGGAGAAGATCGGGCTGTTCATCGGCGCGCTGACCACCTACCAGCGCATTCTTGCTCTCGACAACCCCGGGAAGCGCCCGCTTCCTAGCGGGCTCCAGCGCCGCGGTACCCGTCGCGAATGGGAACGTTCCGTGCTGATCGCCAAGTACCGGCAGATCGTGCTTCTCGGCCAGGGTTCGGTGGTTCGGGAGTGGTGCAAGAAGTTCACGGACGACCCCGAGAATTATCGCTCGGACCTGCGGAAGTACTTTCGTGGCGAACTCGAGCCGCTGACCATCCGTCGTCACGACCCTGCTGCGGACGCAATCGGCTGCGCCATCGCCAAGCTCATCAAGCATGAAAGCGACTCTGGGGAAATCCCGATCGAGCCCGTGCATAGGGAGCTCATGCCGTTTGCCTACCAGGCGGGATACGAGTTGCAGCGATCCCTGTCGCGGATCGAGCTGCGCGCGTGGCAGCAACCGCTCACTCGTCGCACGGTCGGGCTCACACTCGCCTCGCTTCGCCTTTCCTCCGAACTGCGATGCGAGGACCAGATCAAGCCTCCCTGGCAACCAGGTCTCGTCGGCAAGCTAAAAAGGACGGCTCGCTGGGCGGGGTGGCGGCCGGGCCTGTGGGCGGGATGGTGCCCACCGATGCCCCTGCGCATGACCTGGCAGCAGCACTACAACGCTGCATGTCTCTACGCGATGCCGCTTGCCCTGGAATGTGACTCCCTGATCGGTCAGCCGGTCACGGAGGAGCCAACATCGCGCGACCATACGACTGCCGCGCTGGCACGACTCGCCGTTGACCGCCTAGAGCGCGCCGCCTCGCGCGCTGATAGTGCGTTCGTGGCTACGCGCCGCGACTGGGTGCTTGAGGAGGATCTTGATCTGCGAGGGCTGCGCCATCATCCCGAGTTCAAGGCCTTCGAAGGCAACTACTTCCCAAGCCCGGACGACCCAGCGGGGCTGATCTTTCACAACGCGAATGCGCGCCGCAACGAGCAGAGAACACGACCTGCGCTTATCTCGCGCGCAAGGGAATCCCAGACCCAGTACGCCCACGACCTGCTGACGGCTGTCTCAGCACGCTGGCACGAGCTCTGGCACGAGCGCGCGGAAGGCGACGTGCCCGTTGATCCACACGTGTTGGTGTGTTGGTGGGACGAGGAGACCCAAATCTGGGGGTGCTACGAGGCGGTTGTGAGAAGCCGCTTCGATTGGTTGTTGCGTAAGCGGCTGCTCGCCATGTCGACCGAGCTCGCCGTGAACAATGGCCTCGGACCGGTCATCGCGCGCTATTGCAGGCTCGATACGGCGGATGTGTCCTCACATGACAGCACTGCACTGCGCGGCGCCGATCGCTTCAAGCTATTCGACCGGGCTCTAAAGGAGGGTGAACCCCTGGCGGAGCACAGTGAGCTGCTTGTGCGTTGCAGCGAGCTGTTGCGCCATGCCGATGCGGAGGCTCTCGAGGTCTACGCGCACGTACCACTGGCGAGCCTATGTCACACACAGGCCGCAATCTGGCAAACGCTCGAGGAATGCCTGTCGGGCTGCTTTGCCGAGGAGGATGCGGCGATCAAGAAGCTCGCTCAGCGAGTGAGCAACGCAGCCGCTCTGTGGGCTCGCGCTGAGCGAGGGGTTGGGCCGAGTCGTTAGTTGACAGCCTTGCCGGCTGCGTTGACGGCGTACCACGCGCCGCCGTACTCGGTTGCGCCGATATTGAAAGTGGACTTACGAAGGAAATCGAGCGCATAGGTGTACAGCGGATGGCCGGCATAGGTGACTTGCCTGACGCGCCCGTGAAGTTTGATCGTGCCGAGCAGCGACGTTCTTACATTCGCGCCTGCAACGGGCTTGCTCGTTGTCGTCAGCGCTGGCCAGGTTTGCAGGCACCCGGAGATCTTGGCGCAGCTGTCGTTGCTGTGTCTGTCTCGAGTAAACAAGTAGAGCGTGTGCCCGGACCTGTCGACGAGGATGTCGCCGAGGCTGGTCTGTTCGAGCTTGATCGTCGGGGCACTGGCGATCGACACGGCCGCGCTGCTCTGCGCGACGCTGAGGACTGCTGGAGCAAGCGCGCTGACGGCCAGCGCACACGCAATGACGAGCAGGGTCCACACGTGCTTCACGAAACGTCCTCAAATCGCATTGGGCTGCACAACATATCTAGACACAGCATACGGCCCAATGATCGAGTCGTTGATAGTCTGGCGCGCTGGTTCTGGGATGAGACCTGAGGGTGACAATGAGCGGCGATCGCTAAACCGACGGGAGTTCTTGGTCGGGGCTTCGGCGCTCGCCGTCAGCGTCGGTATTGGGGCTGACCCCGGGGGCGCCAGCGGCGCGGTGGCGACGGACTCGGACAGCGTCGCGCTGCCGGTGGTGGCGCTTGGTGGCCAGCCGGCTGGTCTGCCTGTGCGCCAGCATGCTTGGAGTGCAACGTTGCGTGTCGACGATGTCGGAAACCGGATCGCGCCACGGTTTGACCGACTGCTGTTTTTCGACGTTAAGGGGAGCCCGACACCGGACTATGCGCGGTTGCTGGAGGCGTCGCTGCGAACGCTCGAGCGTCTCTACCACTGGGGTCCTGCCGGTCTGCTGTTCACCGTGGGCTGGGCTCCCGCGTACTTTGAGCGTGTCTTGCACGGCAATTCGCCAATTCCAGCAGCAACGGGGCTGTCGAGCTTCGAGTCGCCGGCGATCGACGACTATCACCTCTGCTTGCACTTCGCCAGCGACGACGAGCGCAAGCTAGCGGCGGTGGAGGCGGCGCTGTTGCACGGCGAGCGGCTGGACGGTGCGAAGGGCTCGCTGCAGATCACCGATGCGCTGCGCTGGCGCGAGACGCGAACAGGGTTCGTTGGTGAAGGCTTGGCGGCCGCGCATCAGGATGTCAGCGGCATCCCGCCGGGAGATCCGGTCTCGCCGCAGTCGCCGCTGTTCATGGGTTTCAAGTCGGGCCTGCGCAAGAACCAGGCCACTGAGGACTATGTGACGATCACGGATGGCCCGTTCGCGCAGGGCACGACGATGCAGGTCAGCTACATGCGCCTGCGGCTCGACGGCTGGTACCAGGACCTGTCATACGGCGAGCGTGTGGCCCGCATGTACTCACCGGAGACAACGCCTGAACAGGTCACGCATTTCACCAGTGACGCGGAGAGCGAGCCGGACCTGATCAATCAAGCGATCCAGCGCTACGGTGTGATCGGCCACTCGCAGACCTCGGCGCTCGCGCGCCGCAACGGCAAGCCACTGATCATTCGCCGTGACTTCAACACTGTTGATGGCGGTCACGCTGGGCTGCACTTCGTCTCCGTTCAGCGCACGATTGATGACTTCGTCATAACCCGCAACGCGATGAACGCGTCCGGTGCGAGGCTCGAGAACCCAGCGATCACAGCTACTGTCAACAACGGCATCAACGAGTTCATCTCCGTCCTCAGGCGGGCGAACTACATTCTGCCGTCGCGAGCAAACCGTTCGTTCCCGCTGCTGCGTGGGCGCGAGACGGCGCTCGCTTAGGGTTGGCTGGCGCTCACCGCATTGTGAGCGTTCTATTCGCTGATCTCATCGACGCGCTCGGGGTAGAAAGCGACGTGGTCTTTGATCTCGGCGACCGCAGCGAACGGCGCCTTGTAGGGCTCGGCTCGATCGTGATTGGGTGATCCGGCCCGGGCTGCTTGATTTGCTTCTCTGCAATTGTCATTGGTGCCTTTCGTTGCGTTATGGAGAACAGGAACCCATCTGGTGGCAGATCTGCGCACTAGATCGCGGTGCGCCCTCCGTCGGCAGCAACCACTGCGACTAGTCTGCGCGCATGTCCGGTGGTGCCTGCTCGCCGTCGTGGTAATCGACGCTGTCGCGCAGCCGGAACAGCGCGCGCAGGCCACCGCCATCTGGCAGTCTCTCGTATGCGCCCAGCTTGCCTGAGTCGGGGTAGATCACGACGTCGGGCTCGCCGCTGGTGCTGAACGACAGGAACCGCACCGTGTGCTCTGTGCGGTTGGCGAGCTGGTGCCCTCCGTCCTTGCCGCGCAGGAATGCGACGAGCTCGCCCTCCTGCAGCTCACGCCACCCTGCTGGCGTGCGCAGGCTGGGTGCGCCGTCGAGCACGAGGATGAGCTCCTCCTCGGTGAGGTGGTGGTGGTAGGGGTAGGCCGCCTCGCCTGGCGGCAGCTCCCACAGGCTCAGTCCCAGACGCTCGCTGCCGGCTTGGCGGCTGAGGCGCGCGCGCTGACAGCGAAACCCTGGATGCTCCCGCGGCTCATCGAAGACGGGATCGTTGATATTCACCATGCGTGAGACCGTAGACGCCGGACAGGCGGAGGCCATCTCGGGTGTCGCCGGGTAGCGGAAATCGGACTTTGCCATTAACCACGGCTAGCCAGGTCCGATTTCCGCTAGACGGGGAGTCCTCGGTGTGCGACTGTGGCGTGGTGATCATCAATTCAGAGCGCATCTGGCACGCCATCGAGGCCGCCGACCCTCGCTTCGACGGGTGGGTCTTCTGCGGCGTGAAGACAACCGGGATCTATTGCCGTCCAAGCTGCCCAGCGCGCACACCCAAACGCGAGAACGTGCGCTTCTTCGCTTCCGCTGCAGCCGCACAGGCCGCTGGCTTTCGTGCATGTAAGCGCTGTCGCCCCGACGCCACGCCCGGCTCGCCCGACTGGGATCTTCGCGCCGACCTCGTGGGGCGTGCCATGCGCTTGATCGCTGACGGGGTGGTCGACCGCGAGGGTGTCGGCGGTCTTGCTGGGCGCCTCGGTTACACCGAGCGCCACATCCATCGCCGTCTCGTGGCAACCGTCGGCGCGGGACCGCTCGCGCTTGCGCGAGCACAGCGGGCGCAGACCGCGCGGATCCTGCTCGAGACAAGCGCCATGCCGATCACAGGCGTCGCGTTTGCCGCTGGCTTTCAGAGCGTGCGGCAGTTCAACTCAACGATCCAAGAGATTTTCGCGGTTACGCCTACGGGCTTGCGTGTCCGCGCGCAACGCCACGGGCAAGCGCAAGACAGTGGTGTGCTGACGCTGCGTTTGCCCTACCGTTCTCCGCTCGATGCGCAGGGCCTGATTGCGTTCCTTGGGCTGCGCGCAGTGCCTGGTGTCGAGGAGGTCCACGATGGCGCATACCGGCGCAGCATGCGCCTGCCCCACGGAGGTGGAACAGTTGAGCTGCGCCCCGCCGCTGGGCACGTAGACGCGCGCTATCGCCTCGATGACCTGCGTGACCTTGGTGCTGCCATGCAGCGCTCGCGTGCGCTGCTCGACCTCGATTCAGATCCGCAGGCGGTGCTCGAGACGCTTGGTGGCGACGCGTTGCTCGGAGCGCTCGTGCGGGAGTCCCCAGGGCGACGGGTGGCCGGTCACGTTGACGCCCACGAGCTTGCTGTCCGCGCAGTGCTGGGGCAGCAGGTCTCCGTTCGTGGCGCATCCACGCTCGCTGGCCGCCTGGTCGCTGAATGCGGCGAGCAGCTCGAGCGTCCGCTCGGCGCCGTCACACACCTGTTCCCCTCGGTGCAGGCACTCGTTGACCTGGATGCCGAGCGCCTGGGCATGCCACGCGCGCGTAGGCGCGCCCTGCTGGGACTTGTGACAGCGCTCGCGAGCGGAGAGCTGGTACTCGATGCAGGTGCAGCGCGCGACGATGCGCGTCGTCTTCTGCTCGCGCTGCCCGGCATCGGACCATGGACCAGCGAGTACATCGCAATGCGCGCGCTGCGCGATCCCGACGCGTTCCTACCCAGCGACCTGGGAGTCCGACGCGCGCTTGAACAGCTCGGCCACGACGGGCAGCCCGCTGCGGCGGAAGCTGCGGCTGAGCGCTGGCGACCTTATCGCGCGTACGCAGTACAGCATCTGTGGGCCTCGCTGCACCCGTCTACTGGGGTGAGTGGGGCTTCTATTTTCACCGCCCCCAAGAGGAGGATCGCCGCATGAGTACCAACCTGTTCTACACGCTTGAGGACTCTCCGATCGGGCAGCTGCTGCTGCTCGGCGATGGTCGTGCGCTGCATGGCCTGTACATGCAGGACGCCCCCAGGCCGAAGGCGATCGCCCCGGGGTGGGAGCTCGCGAGCACATCCTTTGCTGACGTAAGGGCGCAGCTTCGTGAGTATTTTGCGGGCGAGCGCTCCGCATTCGATCTGGAGCTTGTGATGGACGGCTCGCCGTTTGAGGGTCGCGTGTGGGGCGCGCTGCGAGACATCCCCTACGGCGCCACGGTCAGCTACGGCGAGCTGGCGCGGCAAATCGGCCAGCCTTCAGCCGCCCGTGCGGTTGGTCTTGCCAACGGGCGTAACCCGATCTCCGTCATCGTCCCCTGCCACAGGGTGATCGGTGCCAACGGTACCCTCACCGGCTACGGCGGAGGGCTGGAGCGCAAGCGGATGCTGCTCGAGCTCGAGAGTGGGCAGGCGCGGCTGTAGTAGGCGTGATCTTGCGCGTAGCTCCTGCGCAGATCGGGTAACAGCTGCTAGGAGTTATGCGAATGACAGCAGTCGAGACACAGAACATCTCTGCTCAATGCAGCGGCCATGTTGTTCAGTTCTATGAGAACGACTCCGAGCTGCTTAGCGCTGTCGCGGCATATCTCACTAGCGGAGCGCAAGCAGATGACTCGGTGGCGATCGTGATCGCCACCGAGGATCACCTTCGCGCCTTCCAGCTCGAGCTCGAAGCTCGCGGCGTGGATATAGCTCGAGCGAGCGCCGCAGGCCGTTTCATCGTGCTCGACGCGCGCGCCGCGATGGCCACCATGATCGTTGACGGGCAGGTCGACCACGGGGCCTTTCGCGAGGTGATCGGCGGACTGGTCAGCAAGGCGTCCGCGGCGGGGCGCGCGGTTCGCGTCTATGGCGAGATCGTGGCGCTGTTGTGGGATGCAGGGAATGTGCTCGCGGCGATCGAGCTGGAGCGGCTGTGGAACGAGCTCGCTGGTGAGCAGTCGTTCTCGCTCTTTTGCGCCTATCCGGCTGCGTCTGTGGCGGGGTCACACCACGCAGAGGCGCTGCACCAGGTCTGTCATCTGCACTCGGCAGTGCTCCAGCCGGAGCTAGCGGACGAGCGAGAATTGACAGCGAGCTTTCCAGCCGAGCGCGACGCGCCCGGATGTGCACGTCGGCTCACTGTTGGCGCCTTGCGCCGGTGGGGGCACAACGACGAGCTCATCGATGACGCAGCGCTTGTGTTGAGCGAGCTGGCGAGCAATGCAGTGATCCATGCCGGCTCCCCGTTCTCGATCGTTGTTCGCTCACAGGGCCCAACGCTACGGGTCGCCGTTGAGGATGTGCGTCCGCTCGCTGGCGCCCAGCCCGATGGAGGATTGGTCGTGCTCCCCGAGCATGGCCTTGCGGTGATCGAGGCACTGGCAGCTCGGTGGGGTTCCGACGGTACGCCTCACGGCAAGGTCGTCTGGGCTGAGCTACGCGTGCCTTGAGCGGCGCCGCCGGCGCCGGCTGACGTGCGGGCGCGTCCGGCGCGGCGATTGCGGTTTTCGAGGAAACGCCGCCCCCGAACGGCGCCGGCCCCCACGCCTGCCAGGGGCCCGGTGACGGTCGATCTCGAACCAGATGCGTGCGCCGTGCTCGTCGGAGTCGATCGACCAGCGATCGGCCAGCGCGTCAACCAGCCGTAGGTCATCCTCTGGATCCTCGGGCCCTGGCGCCGCGCAGAGAAGCTCACACGCGCCGTGCAGCTCGACGCGAGCGAGATTTGGGCGTATCCATATGCGCAGTTCGAACAGCTCGGGTGCGGTGCGCTGGTGACGTCGTACGGCGCGTGAGACCAATTCGCTCGTTAGCAGCACGAGGGATTCCCGCAGCTCCGCTGGCGGATGCTCAATTGTGCCCACGCAATAGCGTGCGGCACGCGGAGCACAGCGGTCGGGATAGATCGAGATCGCAAGATCTGGTGGCGAGAGCTCAGGCATCATCTCTTTATTGCATTGCCCGTCGTTCAGAGCTTCAAAACCTCAGGCTGGCTATTGCGCGTCAGGCCAAGCTGCGGTGCCCATGACGCCGTCACCGTCAGCTGGCTTGGGACCGCCCACAGCAATGATGTCCAGCCCATCGGGACCTGCCTCGAAGGCGCGCACGACCTCGGGCGCGACACGCACCACATCCCACTGGCGGAGCTCATGGACCTCGTCGTCGAGCAACACCCGGCCAGAGCCGGCCACCACTACGTAGGCCTCCTCCTGCTCGCGGTGGCTGTGCGCCATTGGGCTACGCAGGTCGGCTGCATAGCGGAACAGGCTGATGCCCAGGTCGCGCGAGTCCAGGTGCTTGCGCGCGAAGCGACCCTCGATACCTGGAGCACGATCCCCGACCGAGTCCTCGACGTCCAGCAGGTTTATGGTGGCAAAACGGGACATGTGGGCTCCTTTGGCGCGGCGGACGGTGGCTTGCCTGTCACCCTAACTGCTGCTGGAGCCTTGCGCCTGCGGCTACTCGACCCAGCGCGCCAGCAATGGGTCCTCGGCGGCGGCTGCGCGCAGGCGCGCGGCAGTTGCGCCACGCAGGTCTCGCTTGGTGCGGGCGTACACCTCCGGCGGGAACGCAGCCATGCCAGCGGCGAGCTCGAGCGCTCGGGGAAACACCGCGTCGGGCTCTAGGACCTCATCGAAGATGCCCAGGCGCAGGCACTCGGCGGCGTCGAGGAGCTCGTTGCCGAGCGCGAGCACGCGCGCGGCGTGTGGTGCCAGCTCGGCGTTGACCACTCCAATCGCTGCTTGCGGATAGGGGACGCCCACCTTGACCTCCGTCAGCCCGTAGCGCCCGGCGCTGGAGGCGACTCGCACATCGGTGCACAGCGCGAGCACAAGACCGCCGGCGATCGCATGGCCGGTGATCGCTCCGACTACAGGGCAGCTCAGCTCATACACGCTGAGCGCCATCTCGTTGATGCTTGCGACCATCGCTCGCTGTTGATCGGGGCCGTAGCCTGGTAGCGCCTTCAGGTCGGCGCCGGCTGAGAAGAACCCGGGACGCCCGCTCAGAACGAGCGCGCGCGGAGGGTCCTGCGCTAGCTGCTCGATCGCGTCGAGGACTTCGCGCAGCAGCGTCACATCCATCGCGTTCGCTGGCGGTCGGTCGGCTGCGAGGACGAGCACCCCGTCGTCGTGCTCGCGCAACGTGACATGCCCCATCGCATGAGCCTATTCGACCGCCAACCGTCTGGTTCTGCCAGTCGCTACGGTTCGCTGAGAACGATGGCAGCCGGAAACGTCACTGGCGGGCAATCTCGGAACTTGATTCTGGCGGCGATGATCTTCGCGGTCGCGATGACGTTCATCGACCAGACGATCGTCTCGATCGCTGCGCCAGAAATCCGCAAGGAGCTCGGCCTGACGAGCACTGGCGTGCAGTGGGCGGTCAATGCCTACCTGCTCTCGCTTGCCGCGCTGTTCGCTTTGGGTGGCAGGGTGGCCGACACCGTTGGGCACCGCAAGATGGTGACTCTCGGCGTGGTCGTGTTCGCTGGCGCCTCTGCGCTTTGTGGCCTCACGCCGAAAGGCAGCCTGGCCGAGGCGTGGATCGTCACCTTCCGGGTGATCCAAGGCGCAGGCGGGGCGATCATGTTCCCGGCGGCGCTGGCGATCGTGGTACAGACGTTCTCGCTGCATGAACGCGGGAAGGCGCTGGCGGTCTTCTTTGGGATTGCCGGTGGGCTGACCGCGATCGGCCCGATCCTCGGCGGCTATCTCACACAGTGGACGTGGCGCGCGATCTTCTGGGTGAACATTCCTGTCGCGCTCATCGCGCTGGTCCTGATCGTGATCTCCAAGCCGGCCACCGTTCACCGGCCCGCGCGCATGGACTACCGCGGCGTGCTCTTGATCGCGGCCGGTGTGGCGCTAAGCGTGTTTGGTTTTCAGCAGTCCGCGATCTGGGGGTGGAGCGATCCCGCTACCGGCGCTTGCGTCGCCGTCGGCGCTGCGCTGCTGGTGGTCTTCTACCGCGTCGAGATGCGCACCTCTTCGCCGCTCATCGAGGTGAGCATCTTTCGAATCAGACCGTTTCTCGTGGAGAACATCGTGCTCGGCATCACCATGCTCGTGTTCATCCCGGTGTTCTTCTTCGCCAGCGAGTACGCCCAGATCTCGCTGGGCAAGACGCCTTCGCAGGCGGGTCTGGTGCTGCTGTATTTCTTTATCGGCTTCGTCGTCGCTGCGCAGATCGGTGGGCGGATGCTGGACCGTGTCGGTGCCAAGCGTCCGGTCGTGCTCGGCTGTGTGCTCGGTGCCGTCGGATTCTGGCTGTGGGGTGGCGACGCGACGGGCTTGAACTTCAGCTCGCAGGAGTGGGACATCATCCTCGCGGGCGCTGGTATGGGCTTCATGCTCGGACCGGCCAGCACGGACGCCATCAATCGCGCCTCCCAGCTCTCCTACGGCGAGGCGACCGGCATCACCCAGACAGTCCGCAACTACGCCGCCAGCCTGGGCTTGGCGATCCTCGGCACGATCGTCGTCTCGCAGACGCGCTCGCGGGTAACCACGTCGCTGCTAGCACGCGGCGTCCCCAGCGCGCGGGCGCACGCGGAGGCATCCAGTATCGCCCAGTCCCAAGGTGGCAACGGGAGCGTGGCATCGATCCCGCACTTCGTGCGCCTGGACTTCGCCTACGCCACACGTTCTGTGCTCTATGTGATGGCCGCGATCATGGCAGCGGCCGCCGTCGCAGCCCTTGTTGGGCTGCGAGCGGGGCTGCAGGAGGAGACGCCGACAGCGGGCGCCGCCGCCGACGGCGAGCAGCCAGCTTGAGCATCTGAGCTCAGATCGGCGGCGTTGTCGCTTGCACTATGCCTGCGGTGGCGGCGCGTTGTAGATCGACTGCAGTTGCAGGTAGGCCATCAGGCCCTCTGGGCCGAGCTCGCGTCCGATGCCGCTCGCCTTCACACCGCCAAACGGGGCAGCGGGATCGAGCATGAAATGGTTGATGCCGATGCTGCCTGTCTGCACGCGCATCGCCACATCCTGGCCGCGCTCGGGATCGTTCGTCCAGACGCTCCCGCCGAGCCCAAACTCGGAGTCGTTGGCGATCGCGACCGCGTCATCGACGCCGTCATAGGGGATCACTGCGAGCACCGGCCCGAAGATCTCCTCACGCGCGATCGTGTGACTGTTCTCGACATCGGCAAAGACCGTCGGGGATACAAACCAGCCGCGGTCCTGGTCTTCCGGGCGTCCGCCGCCGGCGACCACCCGCGCGCCCTCGGCGCGACCCTTCTCGATGTAGCCCTCGACCCGCTCGCGCTGGCGGGCGCTGACCATCGGCCCGATCTGAGTGGCCGGGTCCAGCGAGTCTCCGACCGCCAGCGCGCTCGCCAGGCCGCCGAAGATTTCGACCACCTCGTCATAGCGTGAGCGTGGCGCCAGTACGCGCGTGCCGAGATAACACGTCTGGCCGTTGTTGGCCAAGGTCGCGCCGAATAGAGCTTCAGCGGACTCCGACAGGTCGGCGTCGTCGAGCACGATCGCGGCGGACTTGCCGCCGAGCTCGAGTGTCACTGGGCGTAGCAGCTCGCCGCAGCGCCGCGCGATTGTGCGTCCCGCTGCTGTGGAGCCGGTGAACGCGATCTTGTCGACACCTGCGTGTTCCACCAGGTATGCGCCGAGCTCCCGACCGCCGGGCACGATGTTGATGACACCAGCCGGCAGCTCGGCCTCGATGATCGCCTCGGCGAGCACCAGGCTGTCGAGCACGGTCTCTGGGCTCGGCTTCATCACCACCGTGCAACCCGCTGCAAGCAGCGGTGCGAGCTTGAACATCGTCAGGCACTGCGGATAGTTCCACGGCACGATCGCGCCGACTACGCCCACCGGCTTGCTGACCACATGGATCGTGCCCCCCAGTAGCCCCGGTCGATCCTCCTCAAGTGTGGCCTGGCGGATCATCCCCGCGTAGTAGCGCGCGAGCACCGCGGGAAAGACGGCCTCCGTGGCCAGCGCGATCGAGATCGGCATGCCGTTCTGCAGCGACACGCGGTGCGCGGCTTCCTCGCTGCGGCTTTCAAGCGCCCCCGCCAGCCGCTCGAGTGCATGCGCGCGATCCTCAGCAGGCCATGAGGCCCAGCCGCTGGGGTCGTCGAAGGCCGCGCGTGCAGCTTTCACCGCAGCGTCGATGTCGGCGTTTGTGCCCTCGGGCACCGAGCCGACGTGCTCCTCTGTGCTTGCTGCGGTCACCGTTATGCGCTCGGAGCCGTGTGGCTCGCTCCACTCACCCCCGATGAAAAGCTCGTCGCTGTCGATGGTCGTTTGCGTGCTCATCGCAGTCTCCCCTGTGGTCAAGAAATGCAGGATCTCGAAATCAAGCTGAGTGCTCGTAGCGTAAACCCATCTGCTACCCAGCGTGAACGCGCTCGCGCTCCTGCGCCCACGCGAGCGCGTCGGCGACTGTCGCGACGGTGGTCACGTCCGGCCGTGGCGGGCGGCGCACGATGATCGCCGGCAGCCCCCGTCGGCGGGCTGCCTCGAGCTTTGCCTTGGTGTACGCGCCGCCGCTGTCCCTGGTGAGCACCAAGTCGATGTGGTGCTCGTCGATCAGCGCCAGCTCGCCGTCGAGCGTGTAGGGGCCGCGGTCGAGCAGCAGCTGATGGTGCGGCGGCAGCGGCGGCTCGGGTGGCGCCGCGCAGCGCACGAGGAACCAGGCGTCTTGCACCTGCGCAAACGCCGACAGACCCTGGCGGCCGGTCGTCAGCAGCACGCGCTCGCCCAGCCCGGAGATCGCGGCGGTCGCCGCGTCGAGGTCCGCGACCCAATGCCAGTTGTCACCGGGCCCGGGGCTCCAGCCAGGCCGTTGCAGGCGCAGCAGCGGCACGTCGGCGCGCGGACAGGCCGTGGCGGCCGACTCCGAGATCCGCTCGGCGAATGGATGCGTGGCGTCGATGACCGCCGACGCGCCATGCTCGGTGAGCCACCGCGCGAGTGCGTGTGGACCGCCGAAGCCACCCACCCGCACGGTGCCCGCTGGCAGGCGTGGGCGCGAGACGCGCCCGGCGAGCGAGGAGGTCACGTGCACGCCGGTGGCATCGAGCTCGCCGGCGAGCTCGTGCGCCTCGGCGGTGCCGCCGAGCACGAGGATCATGCGACGCTCCGAGGATGACGCGATCGAGATTTACGGGGGGTATACCTAGGATGGACGACGAGATCCTAGTATCCGGCACGGTGGGCGAGGCTGGCTGGTGATGGCTCAGCCCAGATATGAGGCCAACTCGAGTCCCACCTTTGGTAATGCTCGGCGAACTCTGCGATCGAATGTGGCGACGTCTGCGTGCTGCGCTTGAGCCGTGGCGAGCGCAAAGCCGTCAGCGAGACTGATGTTCAAGCTGCGGTGTCGGGCTGCATCGAGCGCGATAGCGGGTGTAGGCGCCACCAGTTTGATGCCCAAAGCACTCATGGCATCCACGGCAGCCCGCAAGGTGTCGTCTTCTTCAGCTGGCTTAACGAGCGTCTCGGCATAGTTGATCAGCGACAGCAGCAACGTCGTGCCCTCCTCGATCATCTCTGTAATCGCCTTGGAAGCTTTAGCGTGATGAAGGTCTCGGCGGTCTAGCGCGGCGATCACGACGTCGGTGTCGAGCACGCAACTGGTCACGCCCGCTCCCCAGAGCGCAGCCGCTCCAGGTAGCCGGGCTCATACAAGCCGTCGAATACGCCGAGGGCTGCGTTGGCGTCCTTGCTGACACGTCGCACGACGATGCGATCCGTTCCTTCCGCTTCGATTACCACCTCGTCGCCGCCCTTGAGTCCAGCGCTCTCCAGTGCCGTTACGGGCAGTGTCACCTGATGCTTGCTGGAGATCTTTGGCATGCCTTTACCCTACCGTAAAGGAGCAACCAACTTAGACGGTTGGTGGCGGCTTAACGAGAAGCGGCGATGTGTCCGGGTAGAGCTGTGCGATGAGCTCGCGTAGCGCTTCGAACTCGCGGCTGTTCTCTGTGGCTATGTCGCGGCCGTGAGTCCAGGCGCACGCTGCGATCTGGATGTCCAGAACCCAGCCAGCGCGCTGCTCGGGCTTGACGCCCTTTCGTCGGGCGCCGGTGGGCGGCGAGGGATGCATCGCGCATAGCTGGCCGGCAACGATGGCCGCGGCCCGGTCGAGCGACAAGATCTCTACGAGGTCGCTGGTGAGCAGACGTATGAACCACGCGAGCGCTGGTGTAGCTTGGAGGCCGCGGGCTACCTCCATCACCGTAGGTGGGGTGTTGGCGACTGGCTCGCCTGCATGGGCGCAGTCGAGTAGATGTCGCTCGAGGCGTCCGCCCGGATAGATCCGGGAGACGACCGTCGTGTCCCACGCGAGCGTCAAGCGTCGCGTCGACCCGCAAGCATCATATAGCGCATCAAGTGCCGGGCGGAGCGCTCGCCGCGGCAAGCGCCGATAGGAAAGCTGTGCGCGCCGCGGCGTCGCAGTGCTCATGCTCGAGCGCGCTCATCTCCGCGTCCGGATCTGCGCCACCTGCGAAGTCGCGTCCCGGTCCACACACTGGCTCGAGCTGCGTTTGACCGTCCCACTGTGGCCCCGGGACGCTCGCATCGACGCTGATGCGATGCCCGTCGACCGTGATCGTCAGATACCTGTGCACGTCGATGAAGCCCTCGCTTGGCACCGTCTTGGCGATCGCTGCGCCGAATAGCGCGAGCGCGCTAGCGCGGCCGAGGCGGTAGACGCGGTGGACGAGCACGGGCTGGGTTTCTGGATGGCGCTTGGCGAGCAGTTGGGCGAGCAGCAGGTGCTTGCTGGCGCTCGTGCCGCGGCCCTCCAGCAGCATGCTTTCTATGGTTTGTCCGCTGGGGAGCCCGTAGGGGATTGCGCGTATGGCTTCCACTAGTTCGACAGGCGAGCTCTCGAGGCGAAACAGTGGCCCAAGCGCGGCGCGCTCGTTCGCGCTCAGGTGCGGCCAGAGTGCCTCATAGCCGACGAAGTTGAACATTTTCACGCCGCTTTGCAGTGGCCGTGGTGTCGCCTGTAGGCGGTTGACACCCACGCCGAACGGTGGCGCGTCGGCAAACGCGACCTCACCGAAGCCTGCGTGCTCGAAGGTCTGGCGGATGCTGGGCACTAGATCCGGGGCACGGCGGTGGCGAGTCCAGATGATGGTCGCTTCGGGTGCGCACAGCTGCCCGAGCTGACCGATCGTGTTGGCGATGTCGTCCGCTGCGATGTTGCCGAACACTCCGCAAATGAGGATCAGATCGGCGGGCACGGCGCCGACGTAGGCGTCGGTCATTGAAGCGTCCCCGGCGATCACTTCCACTGCATCGAGCCCTACGGAACGTGCTGCGCGCTGGGCGAGCAGCACGTTCTGCTCATCGAGCTCCACCAAGCGAGCGCTGACGTCCGCACGTCGTTGATGCTCGGCTAGCACGCCGATCAGATCGTGCCCTTGCCCTGCGCATATGCTGATCGCGCGTATCGGGCCGGCAGGCGCGTGATCCAAGGCAAGACGCAGCTGAGCCTGCACGAGCGCGAGGCGTCGACCTAGCTCGGAGTTGGGGTTCTCGTAACCTGCATGCCACGCCTGCCAGTCCACAGACGCCTGTGAGGCAACGCCAATATCGGTCACAGCGGCGACTCTACATTCAGCTCAGGCGCTTGGCCGGCGGCCTGGGCACCCACACGGAGGCCCCCATGACCGACAGCCAGGCTGAGCAAGCAGCTCGCTTCCTCGCTCTCCATCAGCAGCGAGTGTCAGTGGGGGGGCGTTTGCGTTCGCTGCTCTCGGGGCGCTGGTGAGCTCTGCGAATGAGCTCCTGTACGAGGGCACCTACGGTTTCATGGAGCTTTCGCGCGCTGGCTTCAAGGCCGCCCGCGCGGCATTCTCGGACCCGGCTAAACCCGCCTAGGGGCACGTCCGGCGAGCTCACGAGCTCCCACGCCTGCCCGTTTGGCGCAGTTGACCTTTAAGTGCAAATTAAGTTCCCCTAACTCAAGATGGGGGAGGGTGCGTCGATACCACAGCATGTCTCGCGCTGTTTCGCGGCAGGGGAAGCCGGTAGCTCGAAGTCACGCACGACACCGTACGGGTGCGGCCCATTCGCCAACCCGTCGCGCGGGCGATGCGGCGACTGATCTCGCGCGTGCGTTTGAGCTGGCGGCGCTGCTTGAGTGCTCGAGCGATGCCGTCGTTGGCGTCTCAACGGCGGGCTTGATCACGGGTTGGGGTGAGGGGGCCGAGCGGTTGTTTGGCTATTCCCAGGCGGAGGCGCTGGGCCAATCGGTAAAGCTGCTCGTTCCCGCCAATCGTGTGGAGGAGCCGCTTGCGCTGATCGGGCGCGCCATGTCCGGCGAGCGCATTGAGCGGCTCGAGACTGTGCGTGTGGCCAAGGATGGAACGCTGCTGAACGTGCTGCTGTCGGTGGCCCCCGTGTGGGGTGACGATCACGAGTTCGTCGGCACCGTTGGGATCTTCCGCGACCTCAGTGCGCAACGGGGCGCTGAAGAGGCTCTCCGGGAGAGCGAGCGGCGCTATCACGCGGTTGTGGACGCCCTCAACGAGGGCGTGGTGATGCAGGATCGCGATGGTCGTATCCTGGCCTTCAACAAGAGCGCTGAGCGCATCCTTGGCCTGTCGGCTGAGGAGATGATGCAGGGCAACTCGCACAAGCCGCTCGTGCCGCTGATTCGCGAGGACGGCTCGCCGTTCCTGGGCCATGAACATCCCACGATGGTGAGCATCCGCACCGGTGAGCCCCAGCGTGAAGTTGTGATGGGAGTGGATGGTCCCGGTCCCTCGACGCGCTGGATCTCGATCAACAGCTGCGCGCTGTTTGCCCCGGATGCGGTTGAGCCCTATGCGGGCGTGTGCTCGTTCACTGACATCACTGAGCTTCGCAACACGATGGCTGAACTTCACGAGGCTCGGTTTGAGGATCTCAGGCGCTTGGCGCTGATGGCTGAGTACCGCGATGACGACACGAACAAACACACTGAGCGTGTAGCGCGCACTGCTGCGCTGCTGGCTAAGGAGCTTGATCTGGGCAGCGAGCTGGTGGCAACCATTCATCGCGCCGCGCCGCTGCACGATGTCGGCAAGGTGGGCATCCCGGACGAGATCCTGCTGAAGCCTGGGACGCTCACCTCCGATGAGTTTGAGGTGATCAAGACGCACACCATCATTGGTGGGCGGATCCTCTGCGAAAGTCGCTTCCCTGTCGTGAAGATGGCAATGGAGATCGCGTTCACTCACCACGAGCATTGGGACGGGAGCGGCTACCCCAGTGGTCTACGTGGAGAGGGGATCCCGATCGCCGGGCGGATCATCGCTGTTGCGGATGCGTTCGACGCGATGACGCACGCGCGTCCGTATAAGGGTGCGCTGCCTGTTGGGTACGCGATCGCTGAGATCGAGCGTTGCAGTGGCACGCAGTTCGATCCCCGCGTGGTCGCAGCGTTCCTCAAGCTGGACCACCACGCGCTGGTGGACACCACCTGCGGCTGACGGCAACGCCCGCGCCCGACCGCAACGCGCGCTCCGACGGCGAAGCTCGCGCCAGGCTGCTCAGCTGGCGCCGGCGGTGGCCGGCTCGCCGCCGTGTGCGGCGGCGGCTGGCGAGGTGAGGCGGGCGGCGAGCGGAAGTCCGAGCAGTGCGACAGCGCCCATCGCTAGGAATGCCGCAAGCGGATGGTGCACGAGGATCTGCACGATCAGCGCGATCGCCAGGCCGCCGAGGTTGCCGGCCATCCACACGATCGCGCCGGCGGTCCCTGCGGCGGCGCCTGCAAGCTGCTCAGCGGCGGTGAGGATCACGGGCAGCGCTGGCAGTAGCACCACACCCATCACAACCAGTGCCAGCGCGCGTACTCCCAGCCATGGTGTCGCTCCGAGCACCACGCAGCCAAGACATGCCACGAGCACGGTTGCGCGCATGAAGCCACGCTCGGCGCGGTTGCGGGCGACGAGCGGCGGCAGGAACGCGCAGCCGAGTATCCCCGCGATCACCATCCCAACGAGCAGCGCACCTGCTGCTGTTTCTGATACCCCAGAGGGGTGCAGCAGGGTTTGTAGCCACGTGGCGAGCGCGACGAAGATGCCGAAGCCGAGGAACACCAGGCCACAGAGCGTGCGCATCGGCAACAGCTTCCACAGGGCGCGCGCGGCGCTCCCCTCGATCGCGGCGTGCTCCTCGCTCTTGTGTCCGGGCCGGCGCAGGACGATCGCCAGTGCCACAGCTGGGATAACGGCCAGTGCTGCCTCGAGCACAAGCACCCGCTCGAGCTGTCCGTGAGCGCCGAGCGTCGGTCCCAGCAGTAGCGCCATCAGCATGCCCACGAAGTTGCCAGCGGAGCCGACCGCGATGCCGGTCGCGCGCTGATCCGCGGGCAGGTACTCGCTGGCGAGCTTGCTGACGGCGCTGAGCACGATCGGCTGGGCGACCGCGACCATCACTTGGCCGGCCATTGCCCAAGCGAATGTCTCGCCGCCCAGACGCACGAGCCCGCCGACCGCGACCAGCGCCCCGCCCGCTGCTAGCGCCGGGCGAAACCAGCGATCGAGCAGGATTCCCGCTGGGATCGCCAGTGCCACGTACAGCAGCGGAAAGATCTCCGCGAGCCAGCCAACAGCGCTGACTGAGACGCCGTAGCGCCTAGCTGTCTCAGTGGTGATGGCTGCGTAGGTGAGCCACAGGATCTGCGTGGCTGCGCACACCAGCGCGTATGCGGCGATCACTGACCAGCCGCCAGACTTCATGGAGTTGCCCTGCCGTGGAGTCACCCACCGGCTCCTTCATCGCTCGAACGCGGCGCGAAGCCTATTGCACGGGCAGCGCGGTCTCGCGGCGAGCGATCTCCTCGCGCACCAGCGGTGCGACCTTCGTCGCGAACAGCTCAATTGAGCGCAGCACCTCTTGGTGGGCGACCGCGCCGACGCTCATCTGGCCGATGTAGCGGTCATGTCCGAACAGCTCGTGCTCATAGAGGATCTTCTCGGCGACCTGCTCGGGTGAGCCGACCGCTAGCGCGCCGCTCCGAGCACGCAGGGCTTCATACTCGGGGCGCCCTGATGGCGGCCAGCCGCGCTCGCGGCCGATGCGGTTCATCATCGCCAGGTATGGGGCTGCGAATGCCGAGTCGGCTTGCGCGGTGCTCTCGGCCACGAACGCGTGCGTGTTGATCGCCAGTCGTGTCTGAGCTGGGTCGTGGCCGGCTCGCGTAGCCGCCTCGCGGTAGAGCTCTACGAGCGGCGCGAAGCGCGCTGGCTGTCCGCCGATGATCGCGATCGTCAAAGGCAGGCCCAACGTTCCCGCCCGGATCACCGACTGCGGTGAGCCGCCAACGGCGACCCACACGGGCAGTTGCTCCTGCACCGGCCGCGGCCACACCTGGGCGTCCACCAGGGCCGCGCGATGCTTGCCCGACCACGTCACGCTGGTCTTCTCTCGCAGCTCCAGCAGCAGCTCGAGCTTCTCTGCGTACAGCTCGTCGTAGTCGTCGAGGTCGTAGCCGAACAGGGGGAATGACTCGATGAACGACCCGCGGCCGGCCATGATCTCGGCACGTCCGTTTGACAGCAGGTCGACCTCGGCGAAGTCCTGGAACACGCGCACAGGGTCGGCTGAGCTGAGCACCGTGACAGCGCTTGAGAGGCGGATGCGCTTGGTCCTCACAGCTGCCGCTCCGAGTACTACAGCGGGGGAGGACACGAGGAAGTCCGGGCGATGATGCTCGCCTACCCCGAACACGTCGAGACCGAGCTCATCCGCCAGCTCGATCTCCTCCATCAGCTCCTGCATGCGCTGGCGTGGGCTGACGCCGCTTGCTAGATCCGCAAAGGTCGCAAGGCCCAGTTCCATCGCTCCAGCATAGCCGTTGGTAGTTGTCTACGCAACTATCTGCCAGCGCTACGCTGCCTGTATGCCTTCTGGCTGGCCAACATTGCCCGCCTACGATCGCTGGAGCGCGACGTGTGACACCTTGCACGCGCATACGCAGGTTCTTGGCAAGCTGGCGGTGGCGCTCGCGCCGCCGGAGCCGCAACTGCAGCACGCGGCGCTGCGTCTGAGCGCAAGGGGCTGGGAAACGAACCCGCTACCGGCGCCCGATCGCTCCGGCGCGTTTGTCGCTGGGCTGGATCTGTGCACGCACGAGGCGTTCCTCGAGCACAGCGATGGACGTAAGCGGCGGATCGCGCTCAGCCCCAACCGCGCCGTTGGCGAGGTCACACGCGAGCTGCTCGAGGCGCTGCGCGGGCTTGCCGGTCCGGTTGAGATCAACACTACGCCGCAGGAGGTGTCGTGGAGCGTGCCGCTGGACGCGGATGAGCAGCACGCGAGCTATGACCCTGCGCAGGTTGCGGCGTACTTCGCTGTGGCGACCCGCGCCGCGCTCGTTCTTGGCGCTCTGCGTGCTCCCTATCGCGGACGCTCGACGCCTGTCAATGCTTGGTGGGGCTCGTTCGACCTCGCGGTCAGCCTGTTCTCGGGCCTGCCCGCCGATCCGCCTTCAGAGGACTTCATCATGCGTAACGCGATGGACGCGCAGGAGATCGCAATCGGCTGGTGGCCCGGTGATGGCCGCTATGCGCGCCCCGCTTTCTACGCTTACGCGCACCCAGCGCCGGCGGGCTTTGCGGCTATGTCGCTGTCCCCGTCGGTCGCCCGCTGGGAGGCGGAGCTGGGCGAGTATGTGCTGGATTGGGACGATCTCAGCGCCAGCGCGGACCCACACGCTACGGCGCTTGAATTCGCGCGCTCCGCTGTCGCCCATGCGTGCGCCGTATGTGATTGGGACCCGGCGCTTGCGGCCAGCGCCGCTGGCTCCTCTAGCGTCGTGGTTTGAGCTTCGACCATTCCGCCTTGTGGGCGCGCTTGGCTGCCTGATAGTCGATCAGCGCTTGTGGTGAGTCGACGTCTCCGAGCGTGGGATGCGCTGGGACCAGGTCTGCGGCAGCTGCCACGCCGTAGCGCTTTGCGAGCACTGAGCCCAGCGCCTTGATCTTCATCTCGCCGAAGCCTGGCAGCGCGCCCAGGTTGGCGCGCAGCGCATTTGCGTCTGCCGCGTCGGTCCACACGCGTGCGGCGTCGCCGTCGTGGCAGTCGAGCACGTGCTCGGCGAGATCTTGTACGCGCTTGGCCATCGAGCCGGGGAAGCGATGGATCGCGGGCTTCGCGCGGAACGCGGGCTCGAGGTCGGCCGCGGCGAGCGTGGCGGCGTCTAGCGTGCCGAGTCGCTCCTGCAGCACTAGCGGCCCGGCGAACGCCTTCTGCACGGTTACCTGCTGATCCAGCGCGAAACCGATCAGCAGTGCCATCGGATTTGACGCCAGTAGTGCGTTGGCTTCGTCGGAGTCGGTGAAGTACAGGCGGTCGGGCACGGGTGGATCGTATCGATGGCTAGTTCAAGTCGACGGAGTCGCGGCCACATACAGAACGGCCTGCGCGCGCGCGACGGCAGCGACGGCCGCATCGGGTACCAGCAGCTCGGGATGGTGCAGCGGGCGGGTGGTGAAGCCGTCGGCTCCGTTGAGCCCCACAAACGCCATCGCTACCGGGGCTAGCGCACTGAAGAAGGCAAAGTCGTCGGACCCGCATGAGCGCCATTCTGCCGCGGCCGTCAATCCTGCGTTTACCAATAGCTCGCGCGCGCGCGCGACGATGCCTGCGTCGTTCTCGAGCGCTGGCTCGCCGGGCGCCAGCTCGACGGTGCTGTTGCAACCGTGGGCTGCGGCGATCCCGCTGGTGACCTCCTCGACCATCTGGCGCAGCGTCGCTCGATCCTCTGGCAGATGCGCGCGCAGTGCGGCGCGCGCTCGTGCGTGCTGTGGGATCACGTTCTCCGCGCTGCCGCCTTCGAGCACGCCGACCGTCAATGAAGCGCTGTGCAGTGGATCGATACGTCTGCCGAGCTGCGCATGGAGTGCCACGACGACCTCGGCTATCGCCAGGATCGGGTCGCGCCCGCGGTGTGGGTAGGCGCCGTGCGTGGGCTCGCCTTCGATCGTGATCGTGACGGCGTCGCAGGAGGCGTTGACGGTGCCTGCATCCAAGCCCACGGTGCCCCATGGCAGCTCGGGGTGCACGTGCGCGGCCACGATCGCCGCTGGTGCGATTGCCGCAAGCTCCGCGTCGGCGAGCTGCTGTGCGCCGGAGGGGTAGGCCTCCTCGCTCGGCTGGAAGACGGCCAGCAGCGGCGCTGGCAGCGCACCGCCGAGGGAGTGTGCCGCTCGGGTTAGCGCCACCAGTGCAGCCATGTGGACGTCGTGACCGCACGCGTGCATCACGTTGCCCTGCGCTGCGAACTCAGCGCCGGTGCGCTCTTCGATTGGTAGCCCGTCGAGCTCCGCGCGCACGGCCACGGGCGCGCCAGGGGCGTCCGCGCCAACTTGTGCGAGCCAACCGGTAGCGGCGGCTGCTTGGCAGCTAACGGGCAGCTCGGCGGCCACGCTCGCTGCGGTTTGCTCCTCCGCATGCGCGAGCTCCGGGTGGGCGTGCAGACGCCTGCGTAGCGCGACTGCGCGTGGCAGCTCCTGCTCGATCCCCTCCAGCAGTCGCTCTAGCAGCAGCGCGTGCTCAGTAGATGGCGGCATAGCGCTGACAGAGCTCCTCGAGGTTGAGCTCTGCGGCTGCGTCGAGCTCTGCGTGCTTGACGCTGATGTAGGCGTCGTACAGCAGCGGCGTCATCCAGCCGCGGGCGGTGTGGTCATCGGCCAGCGCCAGTAGCGACTCCTCGAGTGTCCTTGGCAGTGCGCCCACGCCAAAGCGCTCGGCGTCCTCGGGGCTGAGCTGTGCTGGATCGCGGTCGAGGATCACCGGCGCTGGTAGCTGCGCTCGAACTCCCTCTAGGCCGGCCCTGATGATCGCCCCGAGCGCCAGGTATGGATTGGCGGTGGCATCTGCGCCGCGGTACTCGATGCGTAGCTGTCCGGCCGCGTCGGCGTTGCCGAGCGTGACGATGGGTGGTATTCGCAGTAGCGCCTCGCGGTTTCGCTCCGCCAGGCAGACTGCGCCGGCGCTCCAGTGGTGGGGCGCCAGGCGCGCGCCCGAGACGGGGCTCGCGGCGCTCAGCGCGCTCAACGCTCGCGCGTGACGGAGAATGCCAGCGGCGAAGCGCGCGCCGAGCTCGCTCAGCAGCGCTGGCTGTGTCTCGTCGTAGAGCAGGGGTCTACCGCTCGCGTCGAGCAAGCTCATGTGGATATGCACGCCGTTGCCGGCCTGGGCGGGGTCGAGCAGCGGCACAAAGCTCGCGCGCACCCCTTCCCGGCGGGCGAGCTCGCGCACAACCTCTTTGAGCACGATGCTGCGGTCGGCGCTCGCCAGGCCCTCAGCCGGCGCCACGGGAATCTCGAACTGGTGGGCTGCGTACTCGGCGAAGATGCGTTCTGGCTCGACGCCTGCTTCCACGAGCGCGCTCATCACGCGCCCGGGAAACGGATCGACGCGGCGCTGTGCGTCGAGCGTGAACGGCAATGCGGGAGCGGCGTCGAGCAGTAGCTGGAACTCATGCTCGAAGCTCGCCACCAGGCGGGCGTCCAGCTCTTGTTCCAACTCGTCGAGCGCGTCTCGCAGGAAGCTCCGCGGACAGCACTCCCATGGCTTACCGTCGGTCTGGACGATGTCGCACAACACCAGCTCCAGCGCGCTCGCTGAGCTGTCGCCGGCGCCCACGATGATCCGCGTGTCGGCGTCGGGCAGCAGCCGCAAATCGCCGGTCGAGCCAAACGGGTTGGGCTCGGCGACGGGGCCGAGCGGCGTGAGCGCGTGGTTGGCTGGGACCCAGCTGACGCCTGCGTCTAGCTGCTTTGCGAGCTCATCGGCGAGCACTGAGCGTCCGCGCACGATCGAGCCCAGGTCGCAGCAGACGAGCGTGACGAGCTCGGCGGCGCTCACCTCGGCGTCGCCTGCGTAACGGTGCCGTTGTCCCAGATGCCTTCGCGCAGCCCGAGCGCACTGGCGCCGTCGCGCACCGTGTCGAGGTCTTCGGCGAAGGCGACCACCATCATGCCCCCAGCTGGCATGTCGCGCCGCTCGAGCGCCGTGGCCAGGCGCTCCTGTGGCTGCAGGTGCACACCGTTGTTGCCGAGCGCGGGGTAGGTGTCGGCTAGGCAGTACAGGTTGCCGCGGGGGCCACGTCCCAGTCTGCGGGTGGGCCGGTTTGCTCGCCCTCGAACAGGTAGTTGAGTAGCTGGCTGGTGCTCGGGTGCCCTCCCCACAGGTGGCGGGTCGCGAGGTTCGCCACCAATGTGACCGCATGTGCGAGCTCAGCGGCGAGGTCGAACAGGCCCGCGAGTGTCTCTGTGTTCCATGGTCCGGTGTAAGGGATCGCCTCGAGCGCCCCGTCGGAGAGCTGGCCGAGCGCCTCGAGCAGCCCCGCCGCGGTGGTTCCCGACTCTTCTCCGTCCGCGAGCAGCGGTGGTTGGATTCGGTAGTCGCGCCGGCCTGTTTCGCCGTGCGGGAGCGTGCCTGCGGCGCGGGCGGTGGCGATCACGCTGCCGGCTGCGTGTGCTACCGCGTCCTGGTCGATGGGCTCGCCATCGTGCTCCTCGATGCCGGCGCAGCCGAGCGCCAGCGCGCCGCAGAAGGCCCCGCACAGATCGTCGCGCTGGGGCAGCTCTCGGGCGTGCATTGCGAGCAGCGCACGCGCTCCTGGAAGCAGCTCGATATCGCCCGAATTTGGCTTCATAGACCCAATTTACACGGGTCGCGCATGCGTCCGTCCAGAGCCTCTGCGAGAGTCACGCCCGATCATGTCTACCGGCGCAGTGGGATGTCGTGAAAAGTGGTCTGCTTCCACTTGACAGAACATAGGCCGTCTGAGATAGTGGAATCTATATGGCCTGTAGAGTGGAATCCTCCCGAACTCTGACAATGGTGTACTGGAGCGTTCTCGATCAACAACCTCAGCATCCTGCCGTCGGTCAGCAATCGACAAAGGAGCAGTGAGACAACCATGAAGCGCACCATCATGTTGGGATTGGCTCTGCTGGCAACGCTCGGGGTCGTTGCCGCCAACGCGGTCTCCGTCTCTGCGTCGGACCATGAATTCATTGCGAGCAAGACAGCCAAAACGAAAAGCAAACAGACCAACTCGCAGGTCTTCAAAACCGCCGCTGGCACGCTTGAATGCACTGTGGTGACGGGCACGGGGACGATGACAGAAGGCAAACAGACCGCGCACAAAGAAGTCTTCAGCTATAGCGGGTGCAAAGCCTTCGGCGGCAGTGCGACCATGTCGAATGCGGACTTTGAATTCAACGCCAACGGGCCGGTGAAGCTAGAAAAATCGGTGACGATTGTTGTCGGCGCTGGGGAATGCGAAATCGTGATCGAACCGCAGACCGTGGAAGCGGCCTCTTACACGAACAAGACCGGTGGCAAGGTTGAAGCGGAAGCCGCCGCCACCAAAATCCATTCCAAAGGCTACGGCAATGGCTGCGGCGGGCCAAACACCGAAGGAACCTACAGCGGCAGCGTTCTGGGAGAACTCGAAGGCGGGACGATCGAATGGAAATAGCCCTGCCGGGCGCCTAGGGCGCGGGTAGGGCGTAGCTCGCGGGAGTCGCCGACATACTGGCGGCTCCCGAGCGGGCGCGCGAGAGCTAGTCCGAGCAGTGGCGCGGCAGCCTGTGGCGCGGGGATACACTACGGCGCGCATGGGAGGTGCAAATGCGCGGAAGGTCGCTCCGCGGCGGGCAGATGGGTAGCGAGTCACGCGTGCGCTGGGCATGCGCGATGGTGTTTGCCTGTGCATCGCTGGGCAGCATGATCGCGGCGCCCGCGGGTGCGGCCGGCTGCCCCAATGCCCAGTTTCGCTCCGGTCCGTCCGAACGTCTGCCCGACTGCCGGGCCTACGAGCAGGTCTCGCCCGTGGAAAAGGCTGGGCTCGACGCGGTCACATTTGAACCGACGCTGCTCGCGCAGGCCTCTGCATGCGAAGGCGATGAAGCATGCGCGATCGCCTACATGAACATCGGAGCCGCGTTTGCGGATTCGCAGGGCAACGACATTCCCAACGCGTATGTCGCGACCCGCGAAGCTGGCGGCTGGAGCACGACAGCGGTGACGCCGCCGTCGCTCGAAGCTCCCAGCAACAGCAAGGCGAAGGTGAGCTATAGCTTCTCGCCCGACCTGTCCCAGGCGGTCGTGCGCGTCCCATTCCAACAGCTCACCGAAGGCGCTCCGGCGGGCGTCTACAACCTGTTCCTGCGCACAGCGGGTGGCGCCTATTCGCTCGTGACCCCAATCGCTCCTCCGCCGCCACCGCAGGCAGGGTGCGCTGACTGCTTCGAAAAGGAAGACGTGCCCGCCTTCGCCGGCGCCTCGAGCGACTTCAGCCATATCCTGTTCGAGGCGAACGACAGCCTCGTCGCGGGCGCGCCCGGGGAAGGGGCCGAAAATCTCTATGAAACCGTCGCTGGAAGCGTGCGGCTGGTGGGCATCCTCCCCGACGAAACGATCGCGGCGCAGGGTGCGACAGCGGGCGGCGGGATCGACCCGCTCAACGAACACGCCGGCGAGCTCGATCATGTGATCTCCCAGGACGGGTCACGCGTCGTCTTCGAGGCTGCAGCGGACAGCGGCGGTCCGGATTCCGGGCAGGAAGGCGAGACCGAGCTGTACGACCGGATCGACGGCTCCTCAACGGTGGAGCTTTCCGCACCCGCTCCAGGCGCGCAGCCGTCGAAATGCGAAACCCCGGGCGGTGTCTGCAACGCGGAGCCGGCGACGTTCTGGAGCGCATCGGCAGACGGGTCATTCGTCTACTTCACTAGCAAAGCGGCGTTGACCAGAGAATCGTATACGGGCGTGGAACCAACATCGGGGAGCGCCCCTCGCGACAATCCAGGTAACGACCTCTATCGCTATGACCTCGACACGCGCACGCTGATGGACCTGACTCCCGATGCTGGTCACGCCGAAGATCCAAACGGCGCGAGCGTTCTCGGCGTGGTCGGCTCCTCCGAAGACGGTTCCTACGTGTACTTCGTCGCCGAAGGCCACCTCGGCGATGCCCCCACGGGGCAGCCGACCCCGCAGCCAAATCTCTACGTCTGGCACGAAACCGCCGAAGGCTCAGGCACGGTCGAGTTCATTGCCGCGCTGGAAGCGCCTGACGAAGAACACAGGGAAGAAGAAGAGGAAGACCTCGAACTGATGAGAACTGGGCCGGGCGTCGAGTACCACAGCGACATCACCGACTGGACCAGGCACCCGACCGAGTCCCAGGCGTACGTCACACCCGACGGACGGCACCTGGCGTTCATGTCGGTGCGGCCGTTGACCGGCTATGACAACGAGGACCAGGCGACCGGAGAAGCCGATCACGAGGTCTTCGAGTACAGCGCTGAAAGCGGACAGCTGGTGTGCGCGTCGTGTGACGCCAGCGGCACGCAGCCGCGCGGAAGCGCGTTCATCGGCACCAAGCTGAGCGCGCCTTCGAGCAGCCCGTTCCACGCGCCAAGAGCCCTGAGCGATGACGGCAGTCGCGTGTTCTTCTCCTCTCCCGATCCGCTCGTGCCCGAACTGTCGGGCGGGAGCGTGAAGGTGTTCGAGTATGAGGATGGCGCTGTTCAGCTCATCTCCGGTCCGGAAACGGGCGGCCAGGCTGTGTTCCTCGACGCAAGCGCCAGTGGCGATGATGTGTTCTTCGCAACCCGGGAACGGCTCGTGCCCGCGGACGCCGACGAACTGGTCGATGTCTATGACGCGCGCGTAGATGGTGGCCTCCCAGCGCCGTCCTCGCCTGCGTCCTGTCAGGGCGGAGCATGCCAAGAACCGTTCAGCGCGCAGCCGTCGTTCGCGCCACCCATCTCGGCGGCGTTCACAGGCTCGGGAAATCTCCCACCCACGCCAGCACGCCCGACGGTCAAGCTGACGAGCAGGCAGCTTCTCCATCGCGCGCTTGCCAGGTGCGCCAGGGTGAAGAGCAAGAACAAGCGCGCAGTGTGTGTGCGGGATGCGAAGCGACGTTACGCGCTCAGAGCCAAGCGTCTACGCCGCGGTGGCGCTCCGCAGCGTCGCCGGTGACGAACGTGACCGCGCCCAGCCGGCTGCTGGCCATGTGGCTGCCGGCGGCCTTTCTATTTGTGGGTGCTCTCGGAGCGCCACCTTCGATTGCTGCCCCTGCCGCACCTCACTGGAGCATCGTCTCCCAGGCGCAGCCCACCTACTTCAAGGCCGGCGACACCGCCGATGCGTACACGCTCATCGTCCGCAATGACGGCAGCATGCCGACCACGCACGCAAGCACGGTGACCGTGACCGACACGTTGCCTGCGGGCGTCACCGCGACGAACGTCTCAGCCGATGGCGCGGCGGCCAACGGCACCGGGTTGCCGAGATACAGCATGTCCTGCCCAGAAGGCCCTGTGACCGTGACGGTTGCATGCAGCTACGAAGAAGATGCGGTCCACGGGCCTGTCCTCCCCGGGGCGACGATCGTGCTGACGATCACGGTCTCGATTCCGATAGGAATCCAGGAGCTGCAACCTAACTCGGCGACGGTGTCGGGCGGCGGCGCGCCGTCGGCATCGACCAGCGTTGCGCCGCCGATCGATGCTGAACCGGTTCCCTTCGGCCTCTCGTTCTTCGATCTCGACCTGGCCGAAGAAAGTGGGGAAGCGGACACACAGGCTGGCTCGCATCCGTACGAGCTGACGGCCAGCCTCGCTTTCAACATCAGCGCACGCGAAGCTCCGTCGAGCGCGAACGGACACGCCGAATCGCCGCTTGCTCCGGCTGCGCCAAAGGACCTTGAAGTGGAACTACCGGCGGGCCTGGTTGGGAATCCGAACGTCGTTCCACGATGTAGCCAGCAGGCATTTCTCGAGCGGGAGGGGCTGAACTGTCCCGTCGACACGCAGGTGGGGACTGTCAAAGCGCTCTTCTACGGCGCGTTCCCGGCGGCTGTCTACCCCGTCTACGACGTCGTCCCACCGCCTGGGCAGCCCGCCGAGCTCGGCTTCTCGGTCGCGAACAGCGGGCACGTCCCGATTTTCTTCCACCTCCGTAGCGACGGGGATTATGGGTTGACCATGCAGCTGGGCAACATTCCCGAGCCAGGCCCGTTGCAGGGCGCGATCTTGACCCTGTGGGGCGTACCGGCGGAAGCGGGCCACGATCTCGAACGCGAAGGGACGATCGGTGAAGGCCGCCAGGAAGACAGCGAATTCTGCAAACCGCTGGTCGAAGTGGTAGGTGGAGTTGAAACACAGACCCGGTGCCCGAGCGACGCGCCCGCAACCCCATTCCTCACGCTCCCGAGCAAATGCCAGAGCACCAACCTCGAAGCGGGTGTGCTGAGCGATTCCTGGGAGCTACCGGGCCAGTTTCAGACGCTCTCGCCGGAGCCGGTCGCAGCCACGTCTGTCACCGGCTGCGAACAGCTCGCGTTCAACCCGTCGCTGGCGCTCACAGCTGAAACCGCACAGGCAGGCGCGCCGAGCGGCTACACGATCGAACTGCATCTGCCGCAGAACAACGATCCGAGCGGCTTGGCCACGCCTGCCCTGCATACGGCGGTTGTGAGCCTGCCGGTGGGCGCGGTGATCTCGCCGCCGACCGCCAACGGACTGCAGGGCTGCTCACAGGCCGAGTTTGGGCTGCACTCGCTCGCATCCGCCAGCTGTCCCGCGCAGTCGCAGATTGGGACTGTGCAGGTCACGACGCCGTGGCTGTCGAGCCCGCTGGAAGGCCAGGTCTTCCTGGCCCAGCCCGAATGCTCGCCGTGTACGCCGCTGCAGGCGCAGGAAGGCAAGCTCCTACGGCTGCTGTTGCAGGCGCAGGGCTCTGGGGTGATCGTCAAGCTCGAAGGCTCCACCTCGATCGATCAGAGCACCGGCCAGCTGACGGTGACGTTCGCAGAAAGCCCGCAGCTGCCCTTGGAAGAGCTGAAGCTGACGCTCAATGGCGGCTCACGCGCGCCGTTGGCCAACCCTTCCACCTGTGGGGTGGCGCTGGCGGCCAGCTCGCTGCTGACGCCATACAGCAGCGAAACGCCAGCGCAACCATCGAGCGAACCATTCGAGGTGACCGGCTGTCCCGCGCCGCAGTTTCATCCGTCGTTCACCGCTGGCACCACCAATAACCAGGCCGGTGCGTTCAGTCCCGTCACGGTGACGCTCTCCCGTACGGACCAGGACGAGCAGCTGCAGGCGCTCACCGTGCACCTGGCGCCGGGTCTGCTTGGCATGCTCGCCAAGGTGGCGCTTTGCCCACAGGCGCAGGCCCAGGCGGGCGCATGTTCTGTGCAAAGCGAAGTTGGCACTGTGACTGTCGGCGCAGGTGCAGGCGCTAGCCCACTGTTCCTCGCGGGCCACGTGTTTCTCACTGGCGCCGATGAAGGCGCGCCTTTTGGTCTGTCGATCGTGGTTCCTGCCAAGGCTGGCCCGTTCAACCTTGGCACGATCGTGCTTGGCGCCAGGATCACCGTCAATCCGAGCACCGCCGCCCTGACGATCACAAGCGGACCGCTGCCGCAGCAGCTGGACGGCATCCCGCTGCAGATCAAGACGATCAACCTCAACATCGATCGTGAAGGCTTCATGTTCAATCCAACTGACTGCCAGCGGCTGGCGATCGAAGGCGTGCTTCAGAGCACCGCTGGCGCCACTGCGGCCGCCTCATCGCCCTTCCAGGCGGCCAACTGCGCGACGCTCCCGTTCAAGGCGAAACTGACGGCGGTCACTCACGCCAAGACCAGCAAAGCGGGCGGCGCCTATCTGCACATGCGGATCGCTTCCCAGTTCGGGCAGGCGGGTATCGCCAAGCTCAAGATCGATCTACCCAAGCAGTTGGTCTCGCGCCAGAGCACACTGCAGCAGGCGTGTGTTGCTGCAGTCATTCAGGTGAACCCTGCTGATTGTCCCGCTGGCTCGGTGGTGGGCAGCGTGACGATCATCACGCCGGTGCTGCGCCACGCGCTGATGGGACCGGTCTACCTGGTCTCTCGGGGTGGTGCTGCGTCTCCTGGCCTGGAGCTGGTGCTGCAGGGAGAAGGCTTGACGATCGATGTGATCGGGCAGACCAGCATCAAGCACCGCAGGATCGCCGGGATCTTCAGGTCGCTGCCTGATGTTCCGATCTCCACGCTTGGGCTGGTGCTCGACGAAGGCCCGCACTCGCTGCTCGCAGCGGATCTGCCGGCGAACGCGAGCGCCAGCATGTGCGGGCAGAGCCTCGCCATGCCCACCCTCATCACTGCCCAGAACGGCGCGGTCATCAAACACACCACGAAGCTGAGCGTGGCCGGGTGCGTGAAGCACAGGGCCTCGAAGCACAGGGCCACCTCGAAGCGCAAGGTCACCAAGCACAAGGCGTAGGCTAGGTGTAGCGCCAGGCCCGCAGACCGATCGGAAGGACGCCATCACATGAGCTGGAGCTTCTCGACTGAGCCTGACTTCCAGGAGCAGCTGGACTGGATGAATGAGTTTGTCCGCGGTGAGATCTGGCCGCTGGAGGCGATCTGGCATGAGCTCGGGCTTGATGGTCTCAGCGAGGCGATGGCGCCGCTACAGGAGCAGGTCAAGGCGCGTGGCCTGTGGGCGACGCATCTGCCGCCGGAGCTGGGCGGGCAGGGCATGGGTCAGGTTCGCCTGGGCTTGATGCACGAGATCCTGGGCAGCTCGCCAATCGCGCCGCTGGCGTTTGGCAACGCTGCACCGGACTCCGGCAACTCGGAGATCCTCGCGATGGCTGGCACGCCTGAGCAGAAGGATCGCTGGCTGCATCCGCTGCTGGCGGGCGACCTGCGTAGCGCGTTCAGCATGACCGAGCCGGACACGCCCGGCTCGGACCCCACGCAGCTGCGTACGCAGGCGGTGCGTGACGGTGGGGACTGGGTGATCGACGGGCGCAAGTGGTTCTCCTCCAACGGGTCGATCGCTGACTTCCTGATCGTCATGGCTGTCACCAACCCCGACGCGCGCCCTTCGCAGCGGGCATCGATGTTCATCGTCCCGTGTGACACCAGCGGTGTGGAGATCGTGCGTGACGTGCCCACCATGGAGCACCCTTGGGAGCAATACGGCGGCTATGGCGGGCACTCGGAAATCCTCTATGACCATGTGCGCGTCCCCAGCGAGAGCCTGCTCGGCGCGGAGGGTGAGGGCTTCCTGCTTGCCCAGCAGCGGCTGGGGCCGGGGCGCATCCACCATTGCATGCGCTGGCTTGGGGTGGCGCGTCGTGCGTTCGACATGATGTGTGAGCGGGCCACCTATAGGCACGCGCATGGCTCGCTGCTGGCGGAGAAGCAGACGATCCAGAACTGGATCGCTGACAGCGCCGCGGAGATGCAGGCTGCGCGGCTGATGACGCTGCATGCGGCGTGGGTGATGGATACGCACGGCGCTGGTGCCGCCCGCACGGACATCGCGTTGATCAAGTTCTTCGGCGCGAAGGTTCTGCACGATGTGGTCGACCGCGCGCTGCAGGTGCATGGCTCGCTCGGTTACTCCACAGATCTGCCGCTCGAGCAGATGTATCGCTTCGCGCGTGCCGCGCGCATCTATGACGGTCCCGACGAGGTCCATCGCCAGTCGGTGGCGCGTCATGTCCTGCGCGACTATGCGCCGCCCGCGGATGGCGTTCCCAGCGAGTATCTGCCGCTGCGCCGCGAGCGCTCGCGCGAGCGCTTCAGGGAGTTGTTGGAGACGGTTACTGCCAACGACTAGCCGCGGTGTTTCCGATCACGCCGCGTTCTTCCGCGGGCGGATCATCGCGTTTTACTGGGAAAAACCTGAGGAGATCCAGCTGGCGGGATGAGTCACTACTCCCTGCGTTGACAAATATTCGGACGGTCGCATAGTTCAACGCTACGGTCGTCTCCTGTCGTTGGGAGATCACTGTTGTCGCCGTCGAGCGGGGTGCAATTGCGTTGGTCAGACCGGGAATGCAGGCAAGTCAAGGTATGGGTGCCTAGATGGCCGTCGCCTCCTCTTTAGCGCCTGAGC
>Ga0302308_10000483_pt1 | contig 34440 bp, 26 predicted proteins | sample III_Palsa_E3_3_FD_200531 | JGI IMG/M metagenome (GOLD analysis project Ga0302308, IMG submission 200531) | Peat permafrost microbial communities from Stordalen Mire near Abisko, Sweden - III_Palsa_E3_3 | ecosystem: Environmental > Terrestrial > Soil > Palsa > Peat permafrost | place: Sweden...
AAGACGTAGACCATATCATCGACACCGGCAAGGAGAAGGGCTACCTCACCTTCGGTGAAGTCAACGACCTGTTGCCCGGCGACATTACCTCGCCCGACGAGCTCGATGACCTGATGACCACCATCAATACCCAGGGCATCGATGTCCTCTCGGAAGGCCGCCGCGGATCCAAGCTTGATCCCGACGATCGCGACTCCGATAACGAGTCCGGCGAAGATTCCGACGACGTCGAGCTCGACCTCTCGCCCGGCACCCTCGAGAAGACCAACGACCCCGTCCGCATGTACCTCCGCGAGATGGGTACCGTGCCCCTGCTCACACGCGAGGGCGAAGTCGAAATCGCGAAGCGCATCGAACGCGGCCAGCTCCGCGTCATGAAGGCCATCTCGCGTTCGAGCATCGTTATCCGCGAGATCGTCGGCCTCGGCGAAGACCTCAAGCGCGGCGTTCGCAACATCAAGGAAGTCGTTACCTTCGACGAAGAAGAGCTCACCGAAGAGATCCTCGCTGCCCGCGTCAAAGCGACCGTCGCGCGCACCGACGAGCTCGTCAAGCACCAGAAGAAGGCTGCCGACTACCTCGCCAAGTCCCTCGACCCGCAGGGCAAGGACGCCAAGGCGAAGGCCAAGTACGCGCGCAAGAATCTCTGGCTCATGGGCCGCGAGAACGTCTTTGTCTCGCGCATCGTTCGCGAGTTCAAGTACACCAACAACGAGAAGAAGCGCCTGCTCGACAAGGTCAATAAGACAGTCGACTCCATGCGCACCCTCGAGCGCCAGATTCGCTCGCTCGAGACCAAGTTCGAGGCGTCGCGCTCTGAAGAGCTGAAGAAGGAATATCGCCGCCAGCAGAAAAATTGCAAGATCGATCTCGAGCGCGTCGAAGCTGACGCCGGTATCTCGCACGATGCTCTCAAGCGTACGCAGCGCGAGATCATCCAGGGCGACATGGACGCCGAGAAGGCCAAGCGTGAGCTCATCGAAGCCAACCTTCGCCTCGTCGTTTCAATCGCCAAGAAGTACACCAACCGTGGCCTGCAGTTCCTCGACCTCATTCAGGAGGGCAACATCGGCCTCATGAAGGCCGTCGATAAATTCGAGTACCGCCGCGGCTATAAGTTCTCGACTTACGCCACCTGGTGGATCCGTCAGGCCATCACGCGCGCGATCGCGGATCAGGCTCGCACGATTCGTATCCCGGTGCACATGATCGAGACCATCAACAAGCTCATCCGCACCAGCCGTCAGCTAGTGCAGGAGCTCGGTCGCGAAGCCTCCTCGGAAGAGATCGCCAAGCGCATGGACATCCCCGTCGCGAAGGTCCGCAAGGTCCTCAAGATCGCGCAGGAACCCATCTCGCTTGAAACTCCGATCGGCGAAGAGGAAGATTCGCATCTTGGCGACTTCATCGAAGACCGCATGGCCGTCAGCCCGTCCGACGCCGTGATCTCGGTCAACCTGAAGGAGTACACCTCGCAAGTTCTGCGCACGCTGACCCCGCGCGAAGAGCGCGTGATCAAGATGCGCTTCGGCCTCGAAGACGGCTCCGAGCACACGCTTGAAGAGGTTGGCCAGAGCTTCCAGGTCACCCGCGAGCGCATCCGCCAGATCGAAGCGAAGGCACTCCGCAAGCTGCGTCACCCCAGCCGCTCGCGCAAGCTCAAAGCCTTCGTCGACGGTGTCAAAGAGATGTAACGCATCAAAAAACAATCAAAAGGGGCCTCGAATCATTCGAGGCCCCCTTTTGATTTTCAGCTCCCCAGCGTAACGGCTACCTCATACAGACCCGGATGCGCTTCTCCGAACTGCGCATTGCGATCCAGAAATCCCGCTTTCCGCAACGCGTCGATGATCCGCTGCGCGCTCTCGATATCCTTCGATTGCGCATAGTTCACGACCCGCGTTCCATCCAGGCTGCGATGGATGCTGGCAGACACCCATCCCGGTATTCGACTTGCGAACTCCGCAGCCTCCTGCAGACGATCGATCAACGATTGCTGATTCGCAGGTTCGACGGTGAACACATTGATCTGCGTTATAAACTTCTGCTCCACTTGAATAACAGCCATATCCTCTCCTTCACAGGGTAGGAGGCTTGCGCAAGCCAGACACTCGCCATCAAACGCGAAAAGACCCGCACAAGCCAACGTGCACCAAGGCACACTGCTTGTCGCGGGTCCTCGCAATTTCTGCGGAGGTACAGAGCTCTTTCACTTGCGAAAGAGGAAGCGGGCTTACCGTTTGCCGCTTCAGGTCTTTCTCGACCACTTGAGGATATACCAACTGCAGTCTGCGTTCTACTTGCCCAAATGCGTATCAAAGAACTTCGCCATCAACGCATCCGCCTCTTTCGACTCCGGCAGCTTTGGATTATTCCAGAACGCATGTGGCAGCGCCTCAAACACCACCAGTTGCGCATCCACGCCCGCGCGCAGATACGCACGATGCATAATGGTCGTCCCGCTCAACAGCAGATCGCGAGTGCTCGTGATAAACAGCGTCGGCGGAAAGCCCGTCAAGTCTCCCTGCAGCGGCGACAAGATTGGATCCTTCGGATCGGTTGACCCCGCATACGATCCAAGCTCGCCGCCGTATTGCTTCGGCGCATCCAGGTGCCCCGACAGCCCATCCAGCGCGTACATCGCGATCGAATCGCCAGCCACACTGAAGTCGCCCGCACCTGAAAAGATCCCTGTAGCTCCCGGCATCGGCAGTCCTAACTGCTTAATCTTTGCCGTCACTTCGCCGGTAAGAAACGCGCCCGCGGACGTCCCATAGATCCCAATATTCTTCGGCTTGTACGTCTTCAGCATCTCCTTGTACACAGCGATCGTGTCGTCCACGGCCGCAGGAAACGGATGCTCCGGCGCCATCCGATACAGCACCGAAATCACCTTCGTCCCCGTAAGATTCGCAATCGGTATCGACTCCGTCAGCGAGCCCGAGTCCACGTGAAAGCCTCCGCCATGCACGTTGATCAGCACGCGATTCTGCTTCTCCGGCGTGATCGTCAGCGGCGTCACCACGCGCACCGGAACACCCGCAATCGTAGCGGCGCCGACTGTCACTGGATACATCTCCTTCGACACTTCGCCCGCGCCCGCCTGCCATTTGTCTGTTCCCGCGCGCTGCTGCTCCATCGTCGGATGGCTGGCCGCATCCGACACCACCCGTGCCAGCATCGCCTGCGCCTCCGGGCTGATTGTCTTCGGCACCGGCACCACGCGCGTCACATACGCCGTGCCATCCGGAAGAATCTTGCTGCTGTCGGTAAAATTCTGGTCCCCACTCGACACCTGCGCCAGCACACACACTGGCATTAACGCCGCCATCACTCCTGCCGCAATCCATGCTCGCATCCACGTCTCCTCCGCAAGCTCTCAGGCCCACGGCACCAGCATACAGCCGCCCGCCCACGTTCCCAGCTCGACACCTTTCTTCCTTCAATATTTCTCTTCCTGCAACAATGCCTGCGTAGCTTCAACGTATGCGACTAAGCTTCGTCGTTCCCGCATATAACGAAGAGGCCTATCTTCCAGCCTGCCTCGAATCCATCCTGAGCCAAATCGACTCGCGCCTCACCAACCTACCCCCCGACACCTGCGAGATCATCGTGGTCAACAACGCCAGCACCGACCGCACCGGCGAAGTCGCCCTCCGCTACCCCGGCGTTATCGTCGTCGACGAGCCGCGGAAGGGCCTCACCTTCGCCCGCCAGGCCGGCTTTGCCGCCAGCACCGGCGATCTCATCGCCAACGTCGATGCCGACTCGCGCCTCACCTCTGGCTGGGTAACCAAGGTCCTCACCACCTTCGCCGCATCCGAAGCCGAAGCCCTCACCTCACCCGATACCCACCGTCCTCTCGCCGCCTTCTCCGGCCCGCTCGTCTACTACGACCTCACGCCCCGCCAGCGCCGCCTCGTCCACATCTTCTACATGACCGCCTGGACCACCTACGCCATCAACCGCTACATCCTGCGTGTCGGCTCCATGGTGCAGGGCGGCAACTTCGTCGTCAGTCGCGCATCGCTCGAAGCCATCGGTGGCTTCAACACAGCGATCAGCTTTTACGGCGAAGATACCGACATCGCCCGCCGCCTCAACGACGTAGGCGAAGTCCGCTTCACCTTCGACCTGAAGATGTCCTCCTCGGCCCGCCGCCTCAAGAGCGAAGGCATGCTCACCATGGCCGCGCGCTACTCCATCAACTACCTCTGGACCACCTTCTTCAAGCGCCCCTTCACCAACACCTACGTCGACATCCGCGAAGCCCAGGCCCTCTCTGACACCATCGTCCCCGAACCTCAGCCCGAGGCGTAGCTCACACGAAGTTCAACCTCTGCGCAATCATTCAACCTCCGCGCAATCAATTGATGGGCAAGGTATACTGGCGGGCATCCCCGCAACAACAGGCCCGTCATGCTTCCCACGCTGAGTCCCACCCTCGCCCGCGCCTCGACCCTCCTCGTCTTCCTCGCCGCCACCTGCGCCTCCGCGCAGCTTTTCACCAATCCCTACCGGATTCCCACCAACGTTGATCCAGTCAGCGTCGTCGTTGGCGATATCAATGGAGACGGACTTCCCGACATTCTCTGGGCCGAGGGCCCCGTCCTGCCCGATCCCACAAGCGCGCCAGCCACTCTGCATGTGCTCCTCGCCCAGCCCGTTGGCGGCTTCACGCCCGGCACTTCTGTGTCCTTGCCCGCTTACTCCACCGGTGAGTGTCTGCTCGTCGACTTCAATCAGGACCATCACCTCGATCTCGTCTGCACCAACACCTACCAGCTCAACGACTCGCTGCAGGTGTTTCTGGGCAATGGCGACGGCACCTTTCAAGCCCCTATCACCACACCCATCGACAACCACAACAGTGGCGCGTGGCCGTTTCCCATCATCTCCTCTGCCGGTGACCTCAATGGCGACGGCTTTCCCGACCTCGTCGAAGTGGACGCCACAAGCGAGCAGACACAGGTGCTGCTTGGCAATGGCACCGGTGGCTTCAAACCCGGCATCGTTATCCAGGGCGGCGTCAACGGACTTCTACCTGTTGCCGCAGACGTCAACGGCGATGGCATCCCTGACCTCTTGTTTCCCTTAGGTCCCACCGTCGAGTTAGGAAATGGTGATGGTACTTTCGGGCCCATGACGAGTTACGCAACGCTCTCCTATTACGACGCGACCTGCATCTTCCACGACATGGAAGGTAATGGACACCTCGACGCGGTCTGCGGCTATCCAGAGACTACCGGCGGCGACATCAACGGCGCAACCGACCTCATCATTCTGCATGGCAACCCTGATGGCTCCTTCAACACAACGCCCATCTACGACAAGACCTTCGGCGACCACAACACCGTCTTCGACGGATACGGTACTTTCCTGACACCCACCTATGTAGGCGACGTCAACGGCGATGGCATTTTGGACATTCTCGGTAACTCCGGCGATGGCCTTGCCGTACTCCTCGGTGGTCCTCCCTTGACCTTCAGCACGCCGCTTCACTACCCTCAGGCCGTCGTCGGTTTCGGATCAGCCCAGGTCTTCTCTCAGTATCAATCGCAAATCGTGGATATGAATCTCGACGGACACCCCGACATCGTCGCCTGCGGCCCTAACGGGATCTACGTCACCTACGGACAACCGAACGGCAGCTTCGCCGCTGGCTTCGCTCCCGAAGTCGCGGAGGTCATCGGCTACCCAACCGTCGCCGACTTCAATGGCGATGGCATTCCCGATATCGCCGCCACCGGCGATACCGCCATCAAGCTCAGCCTCGGCAAAGGCGACGGTACCTTCAATACCCCAACCCCTCTCTCCAATAACAACGGCGCCATCGACTTCAGCACGCCCCTCTCCGCCACCAACGCCCACATCGTTCACGGCGATTTCAACGGCGATGGCAAACTCGATCTGCTCGCCATCGGTTCCCCCGGCATTTATGTGTACAACTCCTACATCCTCTATGGCCACGGAAACGGCACCTTCGACGCACCGCTGCTAGTGCCGAACTCGTCCTCTGCGTATCCCATGTACGCCCAACTCACCGACTCCGCGGTCTTCGACATCAATCACGATGGCCGCAGCGATCTCCTCAGCAGCAGCAACACCACCACCAACTCAGTCGGTACCGCAGCACAGATCTCCTTCGCTCTCTCGAACGGCGACGGCTCCTTTCGAAACGTCTCCACGACCGTTCCCTCGGATGTGCAAAGTGGGACCACCAATCACTACATCACCTTCCCCGCACTCGCCGACTTCAATCGCGATGGCAAACTCGACGCTGCCTACGGTAGCTATACCAACGCCTACGTTGTCAATGGCCACGGCGACGGCACGTTTGATACGACCTCAACACCGCTTCCCCTTCCGGCAATCGCCGGTCAACCCAGCCTGCAAGTCCTCGCCGTCGCAACGGGCGACTTCGATGGTGACAGCAATCAGGACTTCATCGTCCTCGCCCAGTACGGCTCTGGCCAATTCCCCTACCCCAGTCCCCTTGCAACCGCCGCCTGGGTCTTCTACGGCAACGGAAACGGCACCTTCTCCAGCCCCGTTCTCGTCGGCACCTTTGATCACAACTACACCGGCATCTCCGCAAAAGACCTCAACGACGACGGCCTCGCGGACATTGTCCTCCAAACCAGTGGCTCCCTCGGCGGTGGCTATGCCGTCGGCGTCATCAACTCCGAAGCCGCCCGCTCCTTCGGTCCCGAATTCAATTTCACCGCTGGCACTGGCCTCTCCAGTCTCGCCATCATCGACGTAAACCGCGACGGCTTTCCCGACCTCGTCTTCGGCAACGGAGATTACAACGTCCGCGCCAGCTCCATCACCGTGCTCCTAAATGAAGGCAGCACCATCATCAGAGGAGCCTCCACTACCACCCTTACCTCATCCCTCAACCCCTCCATGTATGGCCAGCCTGTCACCTTCACTGCCACCGTCTCGTCTCCCCCTGGCCATCCAACCGGCAGTGTTACTTTTTCAGATGGCGCCACCCAACTTGCCACCGTTGGGCTCGACATCAACGGGAGCGCGCAGTTCACCACCTCAGCGCTCACAGCCAACGACCTTGGCACGACCCCGTACCACCAGATCAACGCCTCCTACGTGCCGACCGACAACTACACCGCTTCTTCTGCATCACTCCAGCAAGTTGTCAACGGCTTGCCGTCCAGCACAACGCTCATCGTCACTCCAACCTCCGGCACCACCTCGACACCCTTCACCCTCACGGCCACGGTAGCCTCGGCTACACCTACCAGCACGACCGTGCCCACCGGTACTGTCGTGTTCTATACAAGCGCCCAAACCAACATCACAGGGAATGAAGTCGGCTATGCAACCCTCATCAACGGTGTCGCGACTCTGACCACCTCCGGCTTTATCGGCGGGTCCGACTACGTAGTCGGTATCTACTTTGGAGACACCATCTACGCCAGCAGCACCTCCAATTATTTCGCTCTCACCGTCGCCGCTCCGCCTCCGGCCATCACCCTCACCTCGTCCCTCAATCCCGCGCCCGCGCTCACGCCCATCACCTTTACCGCGCAGCTTCCCGCAAACTCCGATGGCGGCATCGTCTTCAACATCAACGGACAAAACATCTCCACCACGCCGAACGCTGCGGGCACGGCCACCACCACGATCAGCACGCTTACGCAGGGCACTTACCCCATCACCGCCACGTGGTCCGCCGCAAACAGCGCTCTCAGCGCGCAAGCCTCGCTCACCCAGGTCGTCACCCCGCCCCTCGCCGCACCCGACTTCTCCCTCACCGGAACCAGCATCGCCTTCAAAGTCCTTCACTCCGGCACTGGCGACCTCGAACTCGCCTCCATCAACAGCTTCTCCGGCAACATCGCCCTCACCTGCAACCCACCCTATCCCGCCAACTACACCTGCACGCTCCAGTCGCCGAGCACCTCGCTCACAGCGGGCGGGACTTCCGTCGTCGCCTTCACCCTCAACTACACCGAGACAGCGAGCGTGCGCGCCAAAACCAGCATCGTTCTCGCCGCGTTCTTGCCACTCACCCTCTTCTCGTTGATAGGCCTCGCACGAAAGCGCCGCACGCCCCTCCGCGCAATCCTGACCCTCACCCTGCTCGCAATCCTCGCCACCGCGACCACCGCCTGTGGTCCCGACCACTTCATCCCCATCACCACCGGCACCTACCCCATCACCTTCACCGCGACTGGCACCAGCCAGGGCACCTCCACCCCCATCACTCACACCGTCACGGTCAACGCCACCATCGCTCCCTAGCTAAAACCGAAACCGCGCCGCTAACTGCATCAGCCGTGGTGGCGACGAACTCTGCACCTGCCCAAAGTTTGTACTCGAAATATTTCCGCTCACCGCCGCAGGCCCAAAGAACTGCCCGTGGTTGAACACGTTGAACGCCTCCGCCCGCAACTCCACCGACATGCCCCTAGGCAGCGCGGTCGTCTTCTCCAACGCCAGGTCCGTGTTATCGGCACCCGGCCCATAGAAGAACCGCCGCCGCGCATTGCCCAGCGTGCCCAGCGCCGGCAGCGAAAATAAGTTCGTGTTGAACGCATACCCGCTAGGCCCCGGACGATGATTCACCTGCAGATTCCCCAACGCAACCTCCGGCTCATCCACGCCATTGTTGTTGATGCCGTTGGGCTGCGTCCCCAGCAACGACGTGTCGTTGTTATTCAGCAGCGTCACCGGAAACCCCGCGCTGAACCGCGTCAGCCCCGACACATTCCACCCATCCGTCAACCGCGCGTGCCCCTTCAATAAATTTCCCAGCGGCAGCGTATACCGATACGTCGCCACAAAATTCTGCGTCAGATCGAACGCCGACAGCGCACGACTCATCCCCGCATTGCTCAGCCCCGGCACATTCGGATACACCGCCTCCGCCAAACTCGACGACTGATCAATCGACTTGCTCCACGTATATCCCACCTGCAAAAACAGCGTGCGCGTCGAGTGCTTCACACTTACCTCCAGCGCATTGTCGTGCGAGTTCGCAATCGTTCGCTGCAGATTCACGCTGCCAAACGCCGGCCCGAAATCCGTGCGCGTCCCCTGCACCACCTGTCCCGCCGCCGTCGTATACGTGCTGCTCTCTCCGAACGGTCCGCAGGTCGCCGACCCCGCTGCCACGCTAGTCGGCGTACTCAGCGCCAAACACGCGGCCGGATCACCCGGATTCACTTCTTGAATGACCAGCAGATGATGCGCCTGCGTCCCCACATACCCCGCGCTCACCACCGTATGCGCACCCACCTCGCGCTCCACCGATACGCTGTAGTTCTCCGCATACGGTGTCACGTTGTTCATCGCGAACGCAGGAATGCCGTCGAGCGGCTCGAAGTTCCCCCAATTCACGCTCGTGTTCGGATGTGCCTGCGATGCTCCATACGCAACCGTCTGCAATGGAAACCGCTGCCCCACACTCACCCCCGTCGCGGCCGTCACGAACGGCTCGTTGAACAGCGTCGGCGCCGAACTCGTATCTGTGAATCCATACGGCGGATTGCCGCTCATGATCCCCGCCGACAAACCTTCGATCGCGCTGTAGTAGACCCCATAGCCCGCCTTCACCAGCGTAGCTCCCGGCGCTCCCAGCATCCACGCAAGCGCACCCGGCCTCACCTTCGGTGCCCACGAAGCCGCAGCCCGCGGCGCCACGTTTCCATACCGCGTCGGCGAGAGCGTACTCGGAACCCCAGGATCACCTGGAAATATAATCCCCTTCGGCGCATTCGGAAACACCAGCGACTGCTCGTCCGGATTCAGCGTCTGCAACTGGTTGAATTTCTCCGACCACGGCGGCAGCACATCCCAGCGCAGCCCATAATTCAGCGTCAACTGCGGACTTACCCGCCAACTATCCTGCCCATACAAGCCCAAATAATGATTGCGGTTATAAAACTTCTGCCCCTGCCCCTGCGTGTAACTGGAATCGATCCCCAGCAGAAAGTCCGCGAAGTCCGAACCCGTTTCACTGCCCGTAAACGAGAAACTTCCGTTGTCATACACCGTCGGATGAGTGTTGATCTGGTCCGCATGAAAGTCCACGCCGAACGAGAGCACATGGCTCTTCACCGTGCGACTCATGTCATCGGCGACCTCAAACGTGTTCTCCGCCTGGTACAAACTCGTCACATCCACGCCCATCGTGTAGCCGTTGAAGATCACATTCGCGACGCCCTCAATATCCGGCAGCAGCGGCACGATCCCCGACGTTCCCGCGCCCGTAACAAATCCCTGCGATGCCAGCGACACACCTACACCACCACGCGGCTGGCCCGCCGCCGCTGCATTCCTCATGTAACTCACATGCGCGAGGTTGGTCCCCGTCGCACCCATCACCGTCTGCAGATTCACAGCCGCCAACTGCGCGCGCCCATTCGTCTGCGCATTGAATCCCGGCACCGTCGCTCCACCCTGTCCCGTCGGATACGGATTCAGTAGCGAGTAGTCGTCGAGAAAGTAATACCCCATCAATGCACCCCAACGCGTCTCCCGATCAACCCGCACTGAGCCCTTATCGTCGCGCACCGTCTGCGAGTACGTCGACGTCGAGAACGTTCCACTCCCTGCATTGGGCTGCGGAATGTACTGCAGCAACTGCTGCGCCGGCGCCGAAAACACCCTCAGCGGAATCACCCCTCCGGGAAACACGCACTGCGCATTCGCCGCCGTGCAGTTCTCCGTGTAGTACGGTTCACCCTGCGCGACCGCATACCCAAGCTTGCTGCTCAACAACTGCGCAAAGTATGGCCCACTCACCGACCCCGTCAGCGCCGCGCTCTGGTCGGACAAATTCCCCGCCCGGTCTGCAACCGTCGGCACCGCAATCAACCCGGTATCCACGCCCTGTGTCTGCCGAGTCCCCTGGTAGTCGCCAAAGAAAAACATCTTTTTCGCCCACGGCACCGTCCCGCCAATCGTCCCGCCAAACATCTGCTGGTGAAACGGCGCACGCGTCAACGAAAAGTAATTCCGCGCATCCAGAGCCGTGTTCCGAAAATAGTCATACACGCTCCCATGCAGCCGATCGCCCCCGCTGCGCGTCGTAACCGAAATCTGTCCGCCACTCTGGTTTCCCAACTTCGCATCGAACTCGCTCGTCAACACCTCCAAATCAGAAATCGAGTCCAGCGTCGGCACGATCGCCACGCCCATGTTCTCGTCTTCCTGCACGTTCGCGGCATTCACTCGAAACGCATTCTGCGTCTCGCGCTGCCCACTCACACTCAGCGCGCCAATATCCAAATCACCCGAAGGCGGCGTGCTCGCCACGCCACTCATCACCACCGCATTCGGTTGCGCTGAGCTCTGCGGAACCACCCCCGGCGTCAGCGCCAGCAGGTCCGTAAAGCTTCGCCCATTCAGCGGCACGCTCGTCAGCTGTTGCCGGTTCAGCACCGACCCCAACTGCGTCTCGTTCGGCTCAACATCCCCGCCCGCCGCGTCACCCTCCACCTCCACCTGCTCCGCTGCTCTCGCCACCCCCAACTGAATTGTCAGCACCCGACCCTCTGCGCCGCAGGCTACGGGAGTCGTGCTGGGCTCAAATCCCGTCGCCGTCACCACCAGCGAGCACGCCCCCTCCGCTCCCGACGCGATCCCATCCGGCAATGGCACCTCGAACCGACCCGCCGCACTGGCCTTAGCCTCAGCAACCTCCGCGCCCCCACGCTCCAGCACCAGCGCCGCCTGCCCAATCCCCGCACCCGAAGCGTCCACCACCACGCCCGACACCCACACCCGGTCCGGCTTCGCAATCTCTGTTACTTCGACATTCTGCCCACGCATGCTAATAACCGAACACAATCCAAAAATCAACCCAACACTCTTCGCGACCCTGCACATAACTCCTGATACCTTCCCTCACCAATCCGTCAGCGTTTGGTGCCGCACCGGCTAAACAAGCTCGATTACGATATACGACCACCCTAGTCCCATATAACTAAGACCGTATGTGTCGGATATCACAGCGCAGTTCGGCGATTAACGCCCAACGCTCAAATTCCCCACCCTAAGCCGCCCGCCCGCATTCACAAACGAAAAAGGACGCAGCCGAAGCCGCGCCCTTGGGTCTTTCTCTATCCTCTACACTCTATCCCCTATCCCCTGTTCTAAACCCACTCCGCTCCCACGCTCATCTCCCGCTCCAGCCGGTTCACCCCCGGGAACGCCAGGCTCAGCGGAGCCGACAACCCCCGCACCCCGCCCAGCCGCACCACCTGGATCGCTCCACGCAGCAGTCGCGGCGCATGGCCATTCGGCCACAGCTCCGAGAAGGACCGCATCACACCATCCTTATCCGGATGAAACGCCCGCTCATCCCACCGCTGCCATCCCGGCATGAACTCAGGAAAGTCGGTCACCGCATTCAACGTGCTGCGGAAGATCCTTTGCTCCCAACGCTCCTGATACTGCGGCATGAAGTGCACGTGGCTCACGCGATCCACGCGAATCTCTTCCACGAACTCGGTAAAGCTAGCAGCCGACGTCAGATTGATATTCGCATTCGGTTCCAGCCCATGCCGGTCGCCGCCCGAGATCACCAGGTGTCCTGTCTCCTTCGCCAGCTGCGCGGCATCGCGATTCTCGCGCACATGCCGCAACCCATTCAGCTCGATCGCATGAATCGTCCGCCCCGCCTCGCGCAGAAACCGTAGCACCTCCGCCTGGTGCATCGGCCCAACCTTGTGCAGATCCCACAGCGGATGGTTGAACACGATCAGCACCTGCGGGCTCTCATGCAGTTCCCGCAACATGCTCAAGAGCCTTGTATCCATCTCGGCTGTTCCCGGATTTGCATCGGCGGCAGCCGTATACTCCTCGAACCGCCGCATCCACTCCATGCCATCGCGACTCGGAATGTTATGAATCCCGAGGTGAAAGATCGTCTGCCCAAACGGCGCCGACCACTCCACACTCACCGGAATATGTCGCGACGACGGCACCGTCCGCAGTAGCATCGGCGCTTCAATCGTGTCATGGTCCGTAATCGATACCAGCGAGTTCAGTCCCAGCCGCTGAATCTGCCGCGACTCGAGGTCATACGCCATCTTGGGTTGTAGCGGCGGCCGCCAGTTGGCGCGCGCATAATCCAGTGTCACCCCATACCGCGCGCTGCGTTCCCCATAGAAGTCGAAGACCCGCTTCAACCCTGGCATCACCACAAACATCGCGTGGATGAACCCCAGCGTCTCTTCCGACACGCTCGTGTGGCTATGCAACGAGACCCCGGTCGTAAACTCGTGGGTCGCGAGTGGCTGCTTCCATTGGCTCGTAACCTTCGACATTATCGACATGCTTCCTCCGCAGTTGTCCTAACCTGCCTCAAGCATGCCCATCGAAAGCAACTGCACCATAACCGCTACAACAATAGAAGCTGAATTTTTTCCACCGCGTTCCTCAGCAGGTACGTACCAACTTTGGAACTCCATCTGCTTGGTGCCGCGCGTCAGCCTGCATGATATGGCGACAGATACCGCGACTCAAACAGATTTCCCGGCAGCGGTTTGCTCAGATAAAACCCCTGCATCTCATTGCAGCCCAGCATCTTCAGCAGCCGCGCCTGTTCCGCCGTCTCCACCCCTTCGGCCACCACCTTCAGGTTCAGCGAATGCGCCAAATTAATAATCGTGGAAACCTGCGCCAGCCCCTCGGGCGCTTCCGTCAGGTCCGACACGAACGTGCGATCGATCTTCAGCGTGTCCAGGGGCAGCTTGGAAAGATAACTGAGCGATGAAAATCCCGTGCCGAAGTCATCGATCGCAATACTCACACCCATCGCACGGATCGCACGCAGCGTCGCGATGCTGTAGTCCACGTCCTCCATGATCAGGCCTTCGGTGATCTCAAGTTCGAGACTAGCCGCCGCATCGCGATCACTGCCAATCGCGCGCTCGATATCCCCAATGAAGTGCCGGTTGCGCAACTGCAGCGGAGAAACGTTTACCGCGATGCGCACAGCCGGCAACCCAGACCGGCGCCAGCGCAGATAATCCTCAATCGCCTGGCCCAGCGCCCAGCGCCCCACCTCATAGATCAGCCCAGTCTCTTCCAGCATCGGCGTAAAGCGTCCCGGCGGCACCAATCCCGTGCGCGGATCGTTCCATCGGATCAACGCCTCGGCGCCCGTCAGCTTGCCACTCGCCATGTTCATCTTGGGCTGATAGTGCAGCATGAACTCGTGCTTATCCAACGCCTGGCGCAACTGGTTCTCGAGCACAAACTTGCCCGCCATCATCTCCGTCATCTTCGGCGTATGGAACAGGTAGCGATTGCGGCTGGCCTTGGCCTGCTTCAGCGCCACCTCCGCGTGTTTGAACAGCGTATCCGCGTTCGACCCATCCTCCGGATACATCGAGATCCCCACCTTCCCGCTAATGCGGAACGTTGCTGTCTTCACCCCAAACGGATGATCGCGCAGCGCCTTCATCCATCCCTCGACCAGCAGCGCCACATCGTCTTCCTGCCCAATCTCAGGAATCACCACCGCAAAGTGATCGGCGTCCAACCGCGCTAGCAGATTTGCATCGCCCACCTCGCGCGTCAGCCACTTTCCAACCTGGCGCAGTAGCTTATCGCCGGCCAGCTGGCCGAGGCTGTCGTTAATATTCTTGAACCGATCAAGATCAATCAGGAAGACCGCGAGCTTCTTCCGTCCGCTAACCGCGCTGCGCAGGTAATGCGTCACGCGATTGAGAAACAGCGTCCGATTCGCCAACCCGGTCAACACATCGTAGTAGGCCAGGTAGTTAAGCTTGCGCTCTTTCTCAATATGGTCGATCGCGAACGAGAGATTCGCCGCCAACTCGACCAGCTGCCGCTCTTCCTCTTCATCGAACGCGCCAATCTCGCCTGCATACAGCACCATTGCGCCAATCGGCACACCTGCTCGATGCAGAGGCAACGTTGCCATCGAACTCCATCCAAAATTCTTGCTGCGCTCTTGCCACGCCACATCCAGTTCGTTGTACTCAGAGTTCTGGATCCACACCGGCCGGTTCTCGTTGATCGCGGTACCTGCAGGCCCAGCCGACAGCGGCATCTCCGCCTCAATGTCTTTTAGATACTCCTGCGCACGCGTGCCGTGGCTCGCGACCACCTGTATCTGCGAGCTGTCCGTATCCAGCAGGCCGATCCACGCCATGGTGAACGCGCCCGCCTCCACCGCAATGCGGCACGCCTCGCGAAACAACTCTTCCCGGTCATGCACTCGCACAATCAGCGCATGCATCCGGCTCTGCATCGCCAGGATTCGATTCAAATGTCGAATCCTGATCTCCGTCGCCCGCCGTTCCTTGATCGCCCGCAGCGACGCCAGCGTGTAGACCGTCCCCATCTCCCCGTACGGATTTAAACTCACTTCGACCGGAAACTCTGATCCATCCGCGTGGAGCCCCGTCAGCTCCATCCCAATCCCCATCTCGCGCACCTGGGGCGCCTGAAAGTAATCCTCCAGAAACTTCAAATGTGATTGCCGAAAGCGCTCCGGAATGAGATCCGATACGGCCTTTCCTGTCAGCGCGCCCTCTTCATAACCAAAAAGATTGCACACGCGCTCATTCGCAAGCACTACGATGCCTTGCGTGTTTATCAGAACCATCGGATTGGGTACGACTGAAAAAAAGTTTGCTATTCCGTCCATCTTGAGCTTGCCTTAAGATCCGTATCACTCAATCAAGCTGGCTGGGAAGCCCCATACCTGTCGAGGTCGCATTTTTCGGTCGGCCCTTGCACCCAGGTGGCACCCTCTGTCGTGATGCCTGTCCCGTTCTGCTTGAACTAGTCCCTGTAGGGATTAATAACGAATGTCCGCTACTTATCAGGGTCTCGCGTTACTTCATGTCTTCGTGTTGGTTATACCAGAGCCGCTCCACCATGGTCTCGACCGCCGTCAAACGCGTGAAAACAGCAGCTTTGCATGCTATCGGATCACTAATCTCTACGTTGCTTCCTGCAAAATAGTTCACGCACACGACTCCAAAGAGTCACCCCCGCCCCCATCTCGGACCCTCAATCCTCCCCACCGTACAGATGCTGCTTTACGCCGCCTAACTCGCCTCTGGCTTCTTGAAATCCAGCACCGTCGTCTTCTCCGCCGAATACGCTGCCCGATTCCTGCCCGCACGCTTGGCCCGATACATCGCCTCATCCGACAGCCGGCGCAACGTCGTCCCATCGATCGCGTCGTCTGGATACACCGCCACCCCCACGCTCACCGTCACACCCAGCGCCCCGAACGGCAGCTCCACCGGCGCCTCAAACACCCGCATCAGGCTCGCCGCCACCTTCTCCGCATCCGACGCCTTGTTCAACCCACTCACCACGGCCGTGAACTCCTCGCCCCCCGTTCGCGCAATCGTGTCCACCTTGCGAATCTTGCTCTTCAGCCGCGCCGCCACCTCCTTCAGGCATTCATCCCCGACCAGGTGTCCATAGGTGTCGTTGATCAGCTTGAAGTGGTCGACATCGATCGTCAGCACCGCGGCCCGCCGCTCTTCCACCCGGCACGATTGCAGGCACTGCTCCAAACGTTCCTCCAGAAGTTGACGGTTGGGCAGTCCCGTCAAAACATCATGTTGCGCGCGGAAAGAGAGCTCGCGATCCAGCTTCAACCGTTCCGTAATATTGCGCGCAATCACCAGCCGCGCCTCCTGCCCCAGGTACACGATCTCCCGCTCCACCATATTCACCCACACCACGCGGCCGTCCTTGTGCTGATGCCGCACCCGCACGCCCTCAGCCGGTTCGCCCAGCACGCTGTCCACCTCTTCCGCCTCCGGATCGTGAGGCAGCTCCAGTTCAGACATGCTCATCTCCTGGAACTCCGCGATGCTGTAGCCATACTCCTTGGTGGCCGCCTCATTCGCAGTCAGAAACCGCCCTCTCGACTCATTGCAGATCCACATCGGATGCGGATGCGTGTCATACAACAGCCGGAAGTCCTCATATAGATCCTTAAACGTCTCCGCCATCCGCGCCTTGTCATCCGCGGTCTCTTCAAACACCTTCAGGATCATCGAGAAGCCGACAAAGTACTTCGGAAAATTCCAGAACTCTGACAGCCCGATCGTCAACCATGCCGGATTCCCGGGATGCATCTTCAGTAGGTAGAATCCCGCCCACGCCGCAAACCCAAACGTTCCCGCCCACCCTGAAACACCTCGCCTGCCCGCCGATCCCGCATACATCACCGCCGCGCACAGCAGCACCTCCACGATCACGCAGTGATCCAGGTTCGTCGCCGGCGTCAGCCACGCATACAGCGTCAATGCTGATCCGTACACCACGCAGATCGTCAGAATCCCGCCACGACGGCGCGGCCAACGCTTCGGTACCAGCATGAACCCGATAGAAAACGCAATCATCTCCGCCAGCAGAACTCCAAGTGCAAGCTCCAGTGGCGGAATAACGATGAACTGCTGCGTATTGACGATCACCATGGCGGCCGCGCCCACCGCCAACCCGCACAAGATGACCTTTTTCGCCCCATGCTCTTTCGTCAACAGCGACATCAGGAACGTCAGCACGCCCAGCAATAGAAAATCGAAACATACTGCATTCTGCAGCGGTAGCAGGCTCGTCACCCTCCCCTGCAACGCCCACGCCACGTAGCTTAGGAAGACAAAGACCCAACCCGCAAACCAGAACCGGAAGTAGACCTGCGGACGACGCCGCTGCTGCAATCCGAAGAACAGGATCAGCAGCAACAACAGTACGAGATCGACAATCGGACCCTGCATGGTGCCCTTACCTCAACTCGAAAGCGCCGTATACCCTTTGCTCTTGCACGTTGAGTGCCGTTCTGGATCTCCTGCGGTCCTATTCGCAGATAAATCCAGACGGCGCCTCAAGCGGCCGCCTTCGTTTTGTTGCCACTGCATCCATCCATCTCTTCCGTATCGATGCGGCGCGGCCCACATGCCCCGCGAAATACCTCATCGAAATCCCAGGCCCGTATCCCAAACCCGTCGTCCTTCCGCAAAACACCCGGCGCGAAACCACACGCATGACACCGCGCATTCCCTGATACCCCGTTTGGCCGGAGATGCATCGTCTGCGCTATGTCATCTTTTTCGGATGCTTTGTTTCCTTCTGGAGCTTCCGCTGCATCCAGTCTTCCGGATGAGCGATCCGCTCAGCCCACGCCTGCTCTTGCCTCCGTGGACACCCGCTCACCGACTTCAGAACAGGCGCAAAATCCTACGTTGCCGTGCGCCCGAAAACGTCCAATCTCGCTTCGGCCGACATCCAACGTACCAGCGTCATGCAAGTTCAATTAACCGAATCTTACCTGAACCATTTGTCCGCTATCCCTCAAGCTTTCCACAGTTTCCGCGCATTCGTAATACCACACCGGTAACCCATCACCCACCCAAAGGTCGTAGCGGAAAACCCTTTCCCAATAGAAGCGGTACCGTACTCCTGCCTCTATCCATCGCCCCAGCCGCCGCATACGTCACGATGAAACACGCAACGCCTCGCGCCGAGAAATCGCTGCATCACCAATCCGCATCACCATCAGTCCTACAGTGAATGGACACCCACCGATGAGACCTTCCCATGCGAGCGTCCCCCGACTCATCGTCTTCGCTCTCGCGCTCACACCGCTCACCTTCGCACAGCTCGCCCTCGCACAGACAGACGCGCCCTATCGCCTCAACGTCTCCGTCGACGAAGTCATCCTCACCTTCCACGCAGCCGACGCACACGGCCTCCCCGTCAACGACCTCCGCTTCACCGACCTCACCCTCCTCGACAACGGCATCCCTCCCGCCAAGATCCTCGACTTCCAGCTCCAGCAAAACTTCCCCATCCGCGCCGGCATTCTCATCGACACCAGCGCCTCCATGTCCTCGCATCGCTTCCGCGATCAATCCATCGCCACGCAATACGCGCAGCAGCTCCTGCGCCAGCAAACCGATCAAGCCTTCGTCACCAACTTCGATCGCACATCCCACCTAATCCAATCCTGGACGAGCAGCCCCACCGCGCTCACCACCGCCATCCGCGCCACCACGCACGGCGACCCCATCGGCGGCACCGCGCTCTTCGACACCCTCTACGCCGCCTGCCGCTACCAGTTCGGCGAAATCGATCACCGCACCAGCGGCAACTTCATCCTTCTCTTCTCCGACGGCGAAGATAACGCCAGCTTCCTCGATCTCGAAACGGCCGTCGACATGTGCCAGCGCACCAACACCGCCATCTACGCCTTCAGCCCCAACCCCAGCTCGCCCGGCATCCCCACCCTCGCACAGCTCGCCGCGCAAACCGGCGGCGCGCTCTTCCACGACGACGCCTCAGCGCCCGACATCTTCACCGACCTGCGCACCATCGAGTCCAGCCTGCGCAACCAGTACCGGCTAGTCTTTCGTCCCGCCACCCTCGTGCACGACGGCGCCTTCCACCCCATCACCCTCGCCACTCCCGACCGCGTAGCCAACCTCACAATCCGCTCCGGCTACTACGCCCCCAAACCCAAACGCCCCGCCCAAACGAACCCCTGAGAACTCATCCAATCACTACCCAAACCGTCGTCATCTCGACCGGCACACTCGGCTTCTTGCATCTACTTAACGTTCGTCATCTCGACCGCAGCCACGCGGCTTCTTGCGTGGCGGAGTGGAGAGACCCCTGTATTTCGCTTTTGTAGTTGCTCGTTTCTTATCCCCAGCCGCAGCACGCAGTTATAACAGCCCGCTAAGCCCGCGCAGCCTTCACCCGATCGCTGATCATCTGCACCGCGCGCAGCGAGCTCAACGCCGCGCCCTCCTGCCATCCCACCAGATGACTCACATGGTCGCCGACAAAATATACTGGCCCGTCCGCCTTTGTCAGCACCTCATACGCCTCCGTCTCCCCCATCGCATTCTGCCGTCCCCGTCCTCCGCGCTGGCCCGGTCCGTACGTTTCAATCCACGCCCCCTCGCTCCACGGAATCAGCCCCCACCCGATATACAACGGCTTCTCCAGCTCCTTCCCATGTCCCGGATGCAGCCGCTCAACCGATGCCCGCGACGCCGCAAACTTGCCCTGCATATCGAGCGCAGCAAACTCCGGCCGCACCTGCCATTCATAGCCGCTCACCAGCACGCCGCGCTCGCTAAACATCCCGGCCGACGGCAGCCACACCGGGCTGCATCCCTGCTTCACAAACTCGAGCCCGCCATAAATGTTGTAGTCCTGCTCCCAGAACCGCCGACTCTCCCACGCAATCTTGTACGACGGCGAATACGTGCACTCCTCAATCACCTGCTGAAACGGCGCGCTCAAATCATTCGGCATCTTCTTCATCAAGCTCAGCGGCAGCGCGCACACACAATAATCCGCCTCCAGCATCTTCTGCTGCCCCTCATGCGTATAGCCCACCCGCACACCCTTAGCCGTCTTACGCAGCTCCGTCACCGGCGCGTTATAAATCACCGTTCCACCCAGCGCCTTGTCGAAGGCGTACGCAATCTTGTCCATCCCGCCCACCGGCTGAAACATAGTCGCCTGCATGTCGAACTCTTCTTCAAACAAAATCCCATCCCAGAAGTCCGCATCGAGCAGCGTATGCATGTCGACCGGCGCGCTCAACACACCCGCATCATCGCCTGCTCCAGCCGTCTGCGCATACCCGGCCGAATCACTCCCCGCATACTTGCCCGCCACATCCAGCGAACCATACTTGCGCAGAAACGTCAGCATCCGATCACGATCGTCCTTCGACATCTCCTGGTCCAGCCCACCCTGGCTCACGCACTTCGCCAGCAGCTCACTCACATGCCCGCGCGTATCGGCCTCGACCTCCCGCTGCACCATCGCCTTGCCGCCATTCACCGCATCGTTCTGCAGCAGGCTGCTCCGGCTGGTATTCACCTCCACCTGCATCTCGATCCCGAACTTCCGGCAATACCCCAACATCGCCTTATGAATCGACGGCAACCGCGCCGGCCCCACATTCTGATAGTTCCCCGCATCCCACGTGCACTGCTGCTTCGTGCCATCCGTAAACGCGACCGTATCCCCGCCGCGCACCGTCCAGTTCCGACCGCCGGGACGCTCGCGCGCCTCCAGCACCGTACACTCATAACCCAGCGCCTTCATCTCATACGCCGCGACCAGCCCCGCGATTCCGCCGCCCAGCACCACCACCTTCACACCCTTGCCCGTTCCCGGAGCCACGCTCAACGGCACCGCCGCCTCCGCCAAGCTCGGCGCCAAACCCATCGACTGCATCGCCACAAACGCAGCGCTATACCCGCCAGCCTGCCCCACCCGCATCAAAAAATCACGCCGTGAAAATCCCATCGAAGAAATACCTCGCTACCAAATGACCAACCGTCTGCAACCAAAGAGAGTGCTCTCCTCAAGGTCGACTAACCTTCATCGACGCACGGAAAGCAAAAAGTAGTGGGAGATTCAAGTGTATCCGCGCTCCCGCGGAAGTGCCACGAGAATATGCTCGAGGGCAGTAGCATGATTGGCATGAATGTTATAAGGGTAATCGTTTCGTTCGTGGTGGCGCTTACAGCCTTTGTCATCGCTTTCCTGACGGTGTTTCTACCGATGCTGATTAGCGATATGCACTATGCCCCGCACGACGGTCAGGGCGGCATGAGCGGATTCTTCATCGGCGTGCCCGTTGGGGCAATATCAGCGCTCATCGCAGGGGTTACTTATTACGTCCAATCAAAACGTCGGAATTGGTTCCCAAGTTCAGACTGAGGCCGCGAGAATCTCCAGGCTCGACCTACCCCCGCGCCGCCGCCGCGGCCGCGCCCGCCGACCGCAGCGCCGCCAGCGCCGAATTCGGCTCCACGGCAAATTGATTTCGATGATCCGCCAAATACCGATGCACATCCGAGATCACCACCGAGCCTTCACCCACCGCCGACGCCACCCGCTTAACCGAGTTCGACCGCACATCCCCAACCGCAAACATCCCCGGCACGCTCGTCGCATACGGCGTGCCCTCAAAACCCTCTGCACCGCCCGTAAGGATGAAGCCCTTCTTATCCAGCTTCACCGTCCCGAAAAGCCACCCTGAGTTCGGCTCCGCGCCAATCATCACGAACACGCTGCCAATCGGCTTATCCGTCCGCTCGCCCGTCGCGCGATCCACCCACGCCACGCGCTCCAACGCCGTCGCCCCCTCTAACGTCTCAATCTCCGAGTTCGGATACAACGTGATGTGCGACGAGTTCTCAATCCGCGAAATCAAATACTGCGACATGCTGCTAGCCAGCGACGGCCCGCGCACAATGTGGTGCACATGCTTCGCAATCCCCGACAGAAACACCGCCGCCTGTCCCGCCGAATTCCCACCCCCCACCACAATCACCTCATTCTCGCGGCACAGCAACGACTCCATCGCCGTCGCCGCATAATAAATCCCGCGGTTCTCATACTGGCCGTAGTTCGAAACCGCCAGCTTGCGATACTGCGCACCCGACGCCACCACCACCGCGCGCGCGCACAGCGTAATTCCACCCGCCAGCGTCAGCTTGTGAATCCCCTCCACCTGCTCCGCCGTAATCGTCTCCCGTGAAATCGCAAACCGCACGCCAAACTTCAGCGCCTGCAACTGCGCCCGGCTCGCCAACCGCTGCCCCGAAATCCCCGTCGGAAACCCAAGATAATTTTCGATCTTCGAGCTCGTCCCCGCCTGCCCCCCGGGCGCCGTCCCCTCAATCACAATCGTGCACAACCCCTCCGACGCCGCATACACCGCAGCCGCCAATCCCGACGGCCCCGCACCCACCACCGCCACGTCATAAATGATGGATGGATCAGGAAGCTCAGTAATCCCAAGCTCATCCGCAAGCTCCGTAATCGTCGGCCGATGCAGCACACGCCCATCCGTCAGCACCACCGCCGGCAGCGCAGACTCATTCTCCGCCAGAGGATCATCCGTCGCCCGCACCTCTTCCGCCGCTGCCTCCACCATCCGATGCGGATAGCTGTTGCGCAGCAGGAACCGGTGTACCTCCATCGTCTCCGCATCGCCCGCGTGTCCCATCACCACGACGCCGCCCGTCTCATCTCCGATAATCCCGATGCGCCGCCAAATCGTTGCCGACGTAATCAGGTTCGCAATGTCCCCCTGCGCGCGCATCAGCCGCTGCAACTCGCCGCGCGGAATACGCAGCACCAGTGTCTCCTCCACCGTCCGCGCCTCCACCAGCGATCCCTGCGAGTTCAACAAGTTCAACTCGCCAGTGAAATGAAACCTCTTGTGGTTTGCAATGACCTTGCACCCACCGTTCTCCGTAGGGATCGAAATCTCAATCTCACCCTTGAGCACAACGTACATATCCACCTGCCGCTCCCCCTGCCGGAACAGCGTCACGTTCGCCGCAAACGCCTCCTCGCGTCCGTAGCTGCGTAGCCGCTCGACCATGTCATCGGTAAGTTTCGGGAACGCAAGGTCCGGCCGAAATTCCGGCGTGTTCCATCCATTGCTATCGTTCGTTGTCTCGTCGCTCATGGGAGTTGAGCCTCCTGCCCGCAAAACTCCATTTTAGGGCTCCGAAAGAAATTATCGTTTATCAATAAATTTCTCTTGACGCCGCACACATTCCTGTTTATTGTTTATCGATAAGGAGCGCCGCCATGCCAAGTGCCGTAAACCTATCCAACAAAGACCACCTCATCAGAGGTTCCCGCCTATTCGTTCGCGTCGCCCTCATCGCGAACCGCGCATTCTTCTTGGGCGTGATCGCCCTCCTCGTCACCACCCTAATCCTCTCCACCCGCTTCGTCCCGCTTCTCATTCCGCAGACTCCCGCGCCCGACCTCGCATCGGCCCTCACCGGCCTCCGCCTCCTGATGCTCGTCGGCCTCGCCATGGCCGTCGCGACAGAGATCGTTCTCCGCGCCCTCGCCCAAATCATCGCCAGCGCCGGTGCCGGCGATCCCTTCATCGCCGCCAACGCGCGCCGGCTGCAAACCATCGGCTGGGCGCTGCTCGGGCTCCAGCTACTCGCCATCCCCTGCGCCCTCCTCGACAAATTCTGTCCCGCCCTCGGCTCCGCCGCGCCCGGCGCTTCCTTCTCTCCCGGCGGCTGGCTCGCCGTCCTCATGGTCTTCGTTCTCAGCCGCGTCTTCGCAGCCGGCTCCGCCATGCGCGACGACCTGGAAGGAACCGTGTAGCCCATGCCCATCGCCATCAAGCTCGACGAAGTATTGGAGCGTCGCCGCATGTCTCTCACCGAACTCTCGGAAGCCGTCGACATCACGCTAGCCAACCTCTCCATCCTCAAGACGGGCAAAGCCCGCGCCATCCGCTTCTCAACCCTCGAAGCCATCTGCACCACGCTGCATTGTCAACCCGGCGACATCCTCGTCTTCGACGACGACACCGAAGACTAACCCCGCTCCACTCCAACGCCCACCACCGCGCACTCAACCGCGCCTTAAGGAGATCTCCGTGCCCTTTGACCCCCTCTACGCCATCCGCCCCGCCGCCAAGTACGAAGGCGTCCGCCCCATCAACATCTACCTTCTCCGCCTCCTCTACGTCCTGATGTTCTTCGTCCTGGGCCAAATGACGTGGAGGCACATACTCACGCACCAAGGCCCGTGGGATCCCACCAACGCCGTCGCCTGGTGCGTCTGGACAGCCTTCGCCACGCTAGCCGGCCTTGGAATCCTCCGCCCCCTGAAGTTCCTCCCCATCATCCTTCTGGAGATCTTCTACAAAATCCTCTGGCTCGTCATCGTCGCCTATCCCCTCTGGTCGCACGGAACCCTCGCCACCTCACCCGCAGCAGACATCACCTCGCAATTCCTATGGGTGATCCTTCCCATCGTCGCAATGCCCTGGGGATACGCCTTCAAGCAATACATCTACACCCCGCGCCAACACGTCCTCACGAATTAAAAATCACGGGCGGCCATCAACGTGGCCGCCCGCAATCCGCACACCGGCCGCTAGCTCTTCAAGAACTTCAGCAAGTCTGCATTGATCGTCTCCGCCTGCGTGGTCGGCATGCCATGCGGAAAGTCCTTATACGTAATCAGCGTTCCATTCTTCAGCAGCTTCGCAGCCAGCGGCCCCGCAGCCTGGTATGGAACGATCTGGTCGTCCTCACTATGCATCACCAGCACCGGCACGGTGATCTTCTTCAGATCGCCGCTAAGATCCGTCTGCGAGAACGCGACAATCCCGTCATAATGCGCCTTCGCTCCGCCCATCATGCCCTGCCGCCACCAGTTATCAATCACAGGTGTCAGGGTCTTCACTCCCGGCCGATTGAACCCATAGAAAGGTCCGGCCGGCAGGTCCCAATAGAACTGCGCTCGGCTCGCAAACAACTGCGCCTGCAAATCATCGAACACCGACTTCGGCAGCCCCAGCGGATTCGACTCTGTCTTCAGCATGAACGGGGTCACCGCGCTGATCAGCGCAGCCTTCGCCACGCGGCCCGCACCATGCCGCGCCACGTAGGCCGCCACCTCGCCGCCGCCAGTCGAGTGCCCCACATGGATCGCATCCTTCAAATCCAGATGCTCGACCAGCGCCGCCAGGTCAGCGGCATAGTGGTCCATGTCATGCCCATCCGACGTCTGCGTCGACCGCCCATGCCCGCGCCGATCATGCGCAATCACGCGGTACCCATGCTGCTGAAAAAACAGCATCTGGTTATCCCAGTCATCGGACGAAAGCGGCCATCCATGGCTGAACACAATCGGTTGGCCGGTTCCCCAGTCTTTGTAAAAAATCTCAACGCCATCTTTCGTTTTAATCGTCGGCATAACAAGCTCCTTTGTTGGCAGGTCGTTCAAAGAAGCCCTCATTACATCACATCCACATAAACCCGCCGCGCAAAGAGCCTGCCGAACCGTCCGCCTAAAGCGTGTTCAGCCAACCAAGGTGCGCCTTCACCAGCACTGCCGTCAGATGCGCAAACTGTTTGTACGCCGCCGATCCCTCCTGCGACTCCTGCACAAACAAGCCCTCATCCTTGTTATGAATCTGTTTCATGTCGTCGATGTAATACGCGTCGAACTGCGTAACGGGCACGGCCTTCAACTTAGCCAACCGCTGAGAAAACTCCGCATTCAGTCCCGGCGTGATCGTCACGCCCGTCACGCCCGCAATGCGCTTCAGTTCGCTGTTCACACCTTCATGGTCCTGCGCTTCCAGCAGCCCAAAATCCTTCACCGCCGGCGAGCTCCCGCGCATCGCCGCGACCTTGCCTGCTTCCACTTCATACAATCCGCCCTGCGACACCTTGCCAACGAACGCACGGTCCGCCTCCGACGCTGACTGCGCCAGCAACTGCGTGCCGCACATCAAGCCAACCACCATCACCGCAGCGCCTATCGTCGTACCAATCCTGGCCATCTTCTGCATACGTTCTCCTTAACATCGCTCAGGCGATATCTTTATCGGATGCCAAATAGCACGCACGTGTATCCTCTGCGCGTGAATAGATATACACACGACAGTAGATTCTTCTGCAGAAATTCTTTCCTCAGAAACGAAGCAGATAGCTAGCCTTGATAAAAAACTGCCGCCCGTCATTCAAATATCCCGGCCCGCGCGGAAGAATCGGCTGCGACGGATCACACATACCCTCCGCCGGCAACACAGTGCAGAAGTGGTGATTGTAGTTCTGTATGTCGCCGTTATACCCGATATACAGCACCGTTCCCGGATGCGGCAGCCACGTCAGCAGCGCCTGCGTCTGGATCTGCTTGGTCCGCGCCAGCGACGTCTCCAGCGGATTCGCCAGCGTCGTGTCATACTCCACAATCACCCGCGCCGAGATCGCTCTCGTGAACTGGTAATTCAGCTTCGTCCGAAACGTCTGCGTCTCATACACAAACTCCCCGCCATGCGCCGCGTGATCGCGGTCCAGCAAGTACGTGTTGTCATCGGTCAAATGCTTGATCGGATTAATCGTGATCAACGCCTGCACCGTCTCCTGGTTCAACAGGAACGGCACCTGTCCCGCCGGCGGGTTATAGTTCACGTTGCCGCTCTTCAGCGCTTGCAGGTTGAAGCTCAACTGCGAAAACGGCTGCCCGCGCGCCACAAACCCGCCAAAGTTCTCCGTAAAATTCACGCTCGACGGCATCGGGTAGCCGTCCTGCGGCCCCACCGTATCCGAGTTCTGTCCGCCAATCGGCGCCAGCACAATGTTGTTCGGCAACAGCACAAACGGATCGAACGTGGTGTAGTGATACACCCGGTTATGCGCGTGGTCGAACGCTATATTTTGATTCGTCTCCAGTCCGTAGCTCTGCACCTTCTTGTGCTTCGGAAACCACTGGTACGTGGCATGCAAATGGTCGCTGCGAATATTCGACGTCTGCAAAAATCCCAGCAGCGTCGTGAATCCGCTGCTGATGTCCTGGTACTCGTCCTGCATGTTGAACGAATGCCCACTGCGCTGCACCTGCACATCCGTCGCCGGCCCCGCGTGGTATCCCGCCGGAAACACCGCGGCCGTGCTCTGCGGATTGCTTTGCATCGTCGAGCTCTCCACCATCTGCCCCAGCGTCGTCCAGTGACTGTTCATCCTCCACGTAAAATCCGCGCCGCCAATGCGATTCCACCCGCCGCCGAACTCCTCGTCCGTATACATCAGCCCCACATTCGATCCCTTGCCAAGATCCTGCGATACGCGCCCCACAAAAAATCCTGCCTTATGTCCATACAGCGGATCGTTCGGCAGCACGGTCTGGCCCGGCTCGCGATCATTGATCGCCAGCACCCCGATATTCGTATGCCCAATCTTCCCCGTAACCCGGCCGCCAAGTTCCGGACGAATAATATTGCGCGTATAGAGCAGCGTCAGCGGCGTAGCAAAGTAGCTCGCGTTCTCGAGAAAGAACGGCCGCAGCTCCGGAAAATAAACCGGGTACCGCTGGTTCACCGTGAACTGCGGCTGGTCGCTCTCCACATCGGAGAAGTCCGGGTTCACGGTCCCATCCAGCACAATCGAATCCTTCAGCACGACCTTCGCCTCGCCGCCCGCCGTCGCCTCCGCATTGCGCGTTGACCAATAGGGGTTCGTCGGATCCAGTGTCTCCAGGGTGTGCTCATTCTGTCCCAGTATGTACGGCACGATCTGAATATTGTGCGACCCAGCAGTCCCCGTCAGACCATCCAGGTGCAGTGTCCCCTCCTGGCTCAACATTCCGGTCACATTTGCCGAAACCCGCGGCCAGAAATCGTTCTCGCTGTTGCGCGGAAAATTCCTCCAGAACACCGCTCCCCAATCCGTACTCTTCGGCGGAAACCGTATACTCCGAAACGGAATCGCGATCAACGCCATCCATCCCTTGCTTGTAATCTTTGCGTCCGAGTCCCACACCTGGTCGTAACTGAAATCGGCCCCCGCCGTCTCCGTCCACGACGCATCCGCCTGCACACCCGCCGGGTTCACCTGGAACTGCACGCCGCGCTGCCGATCCTGAAATGGATCCAGATTCACCGTCACATAGTCATCGTTGAGAATGTTCTCGCGCCGCGCCAGGTGGGAGCGAATCAACTGAGGTTGCCCGTCGAAACACAGGAAGACAATATAAAGTGTCGTCTTGGTTCGCCCCAGGTACACCTCCGTCCGCTCCGTCGCCGCCGCTCCATCCACCGGCGTGTTTTGGATGAACTGCGTCGCGTACCCCAGCTGTTCTTTCAGCCCAGCCCTCGGCTCCATGTTCGGAAAATCCCGCAGCGAGATCGGCCCGCTCAACAGCGGCACCTTCGCATCCGGTAGCGGCTGCGACTTCGGCTTGGCCTCGCTCGTGACGGTCGGCTTACCCTCTATATTCCCCTGGTTTACCTGCGCCTGCGCAAACCCCACAAGCAATAACGCAGCCGCGGCAACGCCTGTCCTCAATCTCATCTTCGAAGCCCAGCAGCTCAACACAACTCCTCATGCACGACAAGTCCCAGGCCGTTCACTAACGCATTCATCTTTATCCAGATACGCTCAACATACCCAAGCGGTTCCGTGCGATGAAACGTCCAGACAACATAGCCTTTATCGAGATCACCTGATAGACGATCCACAATCAAAATCGAAAGCCACAGCCCCGTCGCTACCCGCACCCCACCTCCCATCGATGGACGCCAGCATCGACCTTCTCTCCGACCCTTCCAGAGCGCCATCGCCTACCCCGCTATACAGCGCCCTTGACACTTTGTAATGCAAAGTTTACTCTTTGCATTACAAAGTGACTCAGCAACCATGACTGACCTCAATCAAGCCCTCCTCGAAATTCGAAGCATTCGCCGTCAAGTCGCGCAGGCTACCGAGTTCCGCGGCTACGGTCCATCCACTCTTCTGGCGACGGCCCTCTTGGCGGTACTGGCCGGAGTCGCCCAAGCCCGTTGGCTTCCAGAACCCGCAACTCACCACGTTCAATATGTTGCGCTTTGGCTCAGTACCGGTGCTTTGTGCGCCGCACTCATAGCAACCCAGATGCTCGGGCGGGCAAACCGCCTTCACTCCAGCATGGCGGACGAGATGGTCCTCATGGCGATTGGACAGTTCCTTCCAGCAGGTATTACCGGCGCCATTCTGCCCTTCGTCCTGCTCCACGTCACGCCGGCAGTTTTCTGGATGTTGCCAGGCCTGTGGCAGATCCTCTTCAGCCTTGGCGTCTTCGCCTCTTGTCGCTGCCTGCCGCGGCCTATGCTCCTGGTTGGCGCGTGGTTCCTCCTCAGCGGTATGGCCTGCCTGACGCTTGGAGATGCCCGCGCTCTCGCATCCGTCACCATGTCCGGCACCTACGCCATCGGCATGGCCCTCGTTGCGGGCATCCATTACCTGTATGCAAAGAAGGCATTGATCGATGAAGTCTAAAACCTCCAAGTCCACAGCCCGTTTTGCCTACGAAGGGCTCGATCGCGTCATCCACGAACGAGCCCGCTTGAGCGTTCTCACCTCTCTCGCGACCCACCCCAACGGTCTTTCCTTTGTCGAGTTGAAGCAGCTTTGTGCACTAACCGACGGCAATCTTGCCCGCCACCTGCAAGTACTCGAGGAGGAGAAAATGGTGCGGCTCACCAAGGAAGGCGACGTTGGCCGCGCCCAGACCACCGCCCGCATCACCGCCAGTGGCCGCAAGCGCTATCTCGACTACCTCACCATACTCGAGCAGGTCGTGCGTGATTCCGCTACAGCAAAAAGCGTAGACATCGACAACGAGTTTCGCCACAAGCTCACCCCTCTCAATACCTAGCTGAGACCTTTCGATCCCAACCATCCAAACCTGCACCTCGTAACTTTGCATTGCAAAGTAAACCTAAAGGAGATCGCCGCAATGAATACTGTCGCCTCGACCCAACCTTCATTCAACAACCCTCGCTTCCGCTCTCTGGGAGCAAAATTCTTTTTCATCCTTCTGCTCGCATTTGGCATGAGCCTCTCAGGCTTTTTCGTTGAAGGTCTCACCACCGAGCGAGCCGACAGATACGGGGTCCTCGCCGCCTCTTCAGAGAATCCTACCGAGCAGCCCAAGACCGTCTTCGGCATTCGCCTCGCCGACTCCTACCGCTCGATCCGCCGCTCCCTGCACTACATCACGCTCTTCCTCGGCTTAGTCTTCCTCACCTACTTCCTCTTCGAGGTGCTGACCGGAAAAAGTGTTCATCCCGCCCAATATGCCCTTGTAGGAATCGCGCAAACAATCTTCTACCTTCTCCTGCTCTCGCTGGCCGAGCACCTCGGTTTCGATCTAAGCTTCCTCATCGCCGGCGCCTGCACCGTCGCCCTCTTCGCCGTCAACACGGAATGGGTATTCCGCAGCCGCAAACTCGCCGCCCGATCTCTCGCAGCCTTCACAGGTCTGTACGCCTTCATCTACGTCCTCTTACGGGTGGAGGCCTACGCACTTCTCCTCGGCGCCGTAGTCAGCTTCGCCGCAGTGGCTGCCGCCATGTACATCACGCGCAACGTGGATTGGTACGGAAGTGGCACGCCCTCCCCGCACTTAACTCCCGCCCCGTCCGGCCCAAAGGGAAACTCCAGCGACTCCTGGCTCGACTGACTGCCATTTGCAACTGAACGCAGCGGAAACTCCGCCGCACGCGATCCTCCTATCCAAGAGCCGCCGTGAAGCGCGCTTCTCAGGACTAATCAGGGAGAGGATCCCGAACAGTAAAGGGAACCTGAACTAATTGTCGAGAAAGTGTTCCACTGCCTCCTGGAACTTCGCGGCCTGGTCGAGCATCACGAAATGCGCCGACGGGCCTATGCCTACATAAGTGATTTGCTGAACAGCTGCATATTGTTGATGAATGAAAGGCTCTACCCGCTCCTTGCGCGGATACGTATCATTCCACGCGTAAACCACGCTCACCTTTGCACGGATCGCACTCAACTCCGGGCGTACGTCGGTAGTGAGATTCTCGTAAAGCGCTTGCGCGGTGACGCGGGGATCGGCAGCCATCGCCCATTCCTTCATCCTGACGCGATTGTTGGGGTCCAGGCTCAGACGGGCAACGCTAGCTTCCACAGCAGCAGGATCCGCCGGCTTGCCGTACCCCGCTGCGATCGTTTCACGCATCTTCGCCGCCCGCGGTTCGACCATCGATACCGTAACTTCGGTGCCAGGTGGGAACAGCATCACCGAGGAGAACGGCAGCTCATCGACAACCATCAGCCGATCAACGCTTGCCGGATACCGCGCCGCGAGCATAAGCCCCACGATTCCACCCATGGAATGACCGACAACCGCAACGTCAGTAAGCTTGCGATTGCTGATCACCTCATCAAGGTCTGTCACGATTCCGGTCAGAATGCCTGGACTGAGATTGGCGCCCGGAGCATCTCCGCCGAAGCCGTTGACCTGCACCAGGTAGACTCGATGCGTCTTCGCAAGTTCCGGCGCAATTCCATCCCATGCTGCACGAGGACTCGATAGGCCCGGTATCAGGAATACCGGACTTCCTGTCGTCCCCATCACCTCTACGGAGATGTGGTCCATCCGCTCCGTCGTCGACCCAGCGGAAGAGCTATCGACATGGACTTGATGTTGCTGGTAAGGCCGCGGCGTTGACGCAATCGCGTACTGGGCAAAGGCTCGGCTTCCGGTGAGCACAATCAACACTGCCAGTAATCTGGCTACGTTGGCACAAAGATTCACAAACGTTGTTTTCATGAACCTGTAGTCGTTGCAGCGCTGACAATCTTACAGTCGGAACGAAGGAAATCATCTCTTTGCACACGACGTTTGACCTGACCGCTGCACGAAAGGAACCTCCTTTCCATTTCGTTCCAAGCCGTGATCGAGCGCGCCAAATTTTATATGTTTTCTTTGTAAGATCCTGTCGCCGTCAGCGACTGTTAAGCAACTGTTATGAAGCTAAGCCAGAAAGTAGGTAGGACGTGAGCGGTACGGTCAGGTTGGAGGAGATCGTCGAACTCCATGCCGCCATGGTCCGCCGCATCGCGACCGTGTATGAACGCCATCCCGACAGGGTCGATGATCTGGTGCAGGATGTCTGGATTGCCGTCTGGCAGGCCTTGCCACGCTTGAATGACCCGACCACGCTCAAGAGCTACGTCGCCCGCATCACACAAAATATCTGCGTCACGCATGTCCGGCGCGCTCTCGTGCGGCAGACCGAACCGTTGAGCGATACCTTGCCCCATCTGTCCCCTGCTCCCGATGAAGCGATAGCCCATGCCATGCGTCTGGCACGTCTTATCGAGGCTGTGCGGAGCCTGCCTGAAAATTTGAAGACCGTGGCAACTCTCTATCTCGAAGATATGCCCGTAAAGGACATCGCGATTGCATTGGGCATAAGCGAAAGCAATGCCTCGGTTCGGCTGCATCGTGCCAAATCCGCCATTAGGCTCAGCGTCGGAGATCTCTTATGACTTCTTTGCCCCCACACGATCCGTTAACCACCCTTTGGCAATCTGCCCCAAAGCCCGACACGCAATATCTACTGCAGGATTTGCAACGTCTCAACCGCCTGCATCAGAGGCTCTACCGGATCGTATTTGCGATCATGTGTAGCGTGGCCCTCTTGCTGATCTTTGAGGAAGCCACGGGACGTTTCACGACCCACGGCACGCTCAGTGTGATCTGGACGCTTGGTCTGGTGCTCGGCGTCGTCTGGCATCGGCGCGCACGATGCAGCCGCTCCGATGCGATGGCTTTGGACACTGTTCGTCTACTGAAATTCATGATCGCGCGGGCTAAAAAAGATCTGCGGATTGCACGTTGCCTCTATGCGGGTGCCCCCTGCGGCGCTGTGGCTGGCTTCATCATCACCAAATTTACAGGCATCGGAACATCACCGGAGACAACGAGCGCTTCTCCCCACCTGCAGTTGGTCCAGAAAAGCGCGTCTCTGGCCATTCTGATCGCCATGATCGTGACAGGCCTCATCCTGGCACGTGCACGGCACCGCCAGGTGAAGGACCTCAGCGAAAAGCTGAGATCCATTGAGGCAGACTGATAAGATTTGCCTCCACGGCGTGACTGGAGTTTGGACGGCTGGACGAACTGTCCTTTATCCCGTTTCCAACTGAAAACTGACAACTGAGAACTGACAACCAACACCATCCCCCAAAACCACAGAATCCCCAACAAATACGCACCTCCCAAGGCCCTCCCCCGAGCCTGTTTTTCGCCTCTTTAAACAGCTATAATGGAGGGTAGACATGGCTGACGATACCCTCTTCCCCGAAGATCAAAATCCCGATAAGAACCCTCCCTCTCCACAGCAAGCAAACTCCAATAATCCGCCCCCCACTGGCGAACCCGGAGCCCCCGGCGCGCCCGGTGCCCCCACCGGCCCCGGCGCCCTCTCCATGCTCTCCATCAATATCGAAGAGGAGATGCGCCGCTCGTACCTCGACTACTCCATGTCGGTCATCATCGGCCGCGCCCTCCCCGACGTCCGCGACGGCCTCAAGCCCGTCCACCGCCGCATCCTCTACGGCATGCAGGAGATGGGCCTCCAGTTCAACAAGAAGTACACCAAGTCCGCCAAGGTCGTCGGCCACGTCATGGGCAACTACCATCCCCACGGCGACTCCGCTATCTACGACACCATGGTCCGCCTCGCCCAACCTTTCTCTCTCCGCTATCCCCTCATCGACGGCCAGGGTAACTTCGGCTCCGTCGACGGTGATCCACCCGCCGCCATGCGGTACACCGAGTCGCGCCTCACCCGCATCGCCTCAGAAATGCTCGCCGACATCGACAACGACACCGTAGACTTCGTCCCCAACTACGACGAGTCCACCTCCGAGCCCTCCGTCCTCCCCGCCCGCATCCCCAACCTCATCATTAACGGAGGAACCGGCATCGCGGTAGGCATGGCGACGAACATCCCGCCGCACAACCTCACCGAGACCCTCAACGCCACCATCGCCATCCTCCAAAAGGACAAAGCCGAAACCCGCTCCGACCTCGAAATCGTTCTCGAGCACGTCAAGGGTCCCGACTTCCCCACCGGCGGCTTCA